>ERZ773164.122-NODE-122-length-85542-cov-7.593143_pt1 | contig 85542 bp, 88 predicted proteins | sample MGYA00511917_ERZ773164 | MGnify/ENA primary metagenome ERZ773164 (study PRJEB29015, sample SAMEA2737847) | human gut metagenome | biome: human gut; feature: human-associated habitat; material: faeces | place: China | collected 2012 ...
AACACAATACCCATATTTTGCGCAGCGGTATGCCGGGATTACCGGCTTCGGACCTATATTGATATTGCTCTTAAATTTTTATTTTAAGGCATCGGCCATTGCTTTCATGGCTTCTCTGGTATCTTCATGCACAGCGGATTTGATGGTAACTACCTGCTCCAGTACATGCACATCTTTCATCGGCTCTAATATACCGCGCATGATTTTTCCGGCTAACGGTGCCCAGGATCCGTTCTCCATCAGACCTACGGTACGCTTCTGAAAGTTCTTGGATTTTAAGTGCAGCAGGAACTCTTCCATGCATGGGAATACACCACCGTCATAGGTTGCTGCTGCCAGCACCATGCGGTCATAATAAAATGCCTTACGCACAGCCAGGGAAACATCGGTACGGGATAAGTCGAACACTTCGACTTCCTCACCGTTTGCACGGAGCAGCTCTGCCATCTCTTCTGCTGCCTGTGCCGTGTTGCCGTGAATAGACGCGTATGCTACCATCACACCGTGCTTCTCCGGCTGATAGGTACTCCAGGTCTGATATTTGTCAATGTAGTAGCCCAGGTTTTCTTTTAAGATCGGTCCGTGCAGCGGGCAGATCATCCGGATATCCAGGCCGGAAGCCTTCTTTAACAGTCCCTGTACCTGCACGCCGTACTTGCCTACAATATTTAAGTAGTAACGTGCTGCCTCCTCTGCCCACTCTTCTTCTGCATCCAGCGCGCCAAACTTTCCGAAGCCGTCTGCGGAAAACAGAATCTTTTCGCTCTGCTCGTAAGTTACCATAACCTCCGGCCAGTGCACCATCGGTGCCATAAAAAACTGCAACGTATGACTGCCAAGGCTTAAGGTCTCACCTTCTTTTACAAGCACCTTACGCTCAGTCAGATCCATCTCAAAAAACTGGCCCATCATAGCAAAGGTCTTTGCATTTCCCACAATTTTTGTTTCCGGATAACGCTCTGCAAAGTTTTTGATGTTTGCCGCATGATCAGGCTCCATATGAGACACAACCAGATAATCCGGTTTCCGGTCACCAAGCTCCCTGGCAAGATTTTCAAACCAGGTATCGGTTGCCCGTTTGTCAACGGTATCCATCACCGCAACCTTTTCATCCAGGATCACATAGGAGTTATAGCTGACTCCGTTCGGAATCGGATACTGGCTCTCAAAAATATCCAGTGTTTTATCATCTGCTCCCACATATAAAATAGAATCTGAAATATACATATCACGCATTGTAGTAGTTCCTCCTGTCTTTCTGTCGTCACAATGTCTTTATTATAATGCCCTTAAAAACTGCCGTCAACGCCATTTTCCGACTCTCTTCGGTATCGCTCTACCATTTTCATGATATCCTGCTTCGTGTACGGTTTTTCTATGAATCCGTATGCCTGAATTTTCCATGCCTCCAGAGAAAAACCCGGAATACTGGACATCAGCACTACCGCCGGAGCATTTTTTAGTTTCTGCAGTTCTTTTGCCAGACTGATACCGCTGATATCCGGCATCACAATATCCGTAAATACCATATCCACCGGATTCTCCTTCACAAATTCCACTACAGCCACTGCTTCTTCGAAACTTCCAAGCAGACTGATCTCAGCCATATTGCGGAAAATCCCCTCAATTTTTTCCAGAAGTTCCGGTGCATTATCCACCGCAACTACATTTACAGCCATGCTCTCCCTCCATTCGCAGCAGCACTCACCCCTGTTTCTTCCAGCCTGGAAAACATGGCTGGGCGCACACCGGCTTTTCCGCCAGAAGACATTCCACTGCTGCCCTGTATTCTTCCATCTTCTGTGCCTTGCGTATCTTTTTCATCAGTTTCGTGCTGTCTTCAAACGCTTCTCCCAGATAGGTCCATAGTTCCTTCATCTTAAACAAAACATTTTTATCTCCCGGTATAGCTCTCCGGTATCCTTCCAGCACATCCTCATGAAAAGCACGAATCCGTTCTGCAGTAAAAGGTGTCTCCTCTGTCAGGGAAGGATTCGTTAAAAGGCCGCGGCCAAGCATGACCGCTTCCACACCCGGATACTGATTCCGGAAATTCCTGATATCATCCCGGCTAAATAGATCTCCGTTATAAAAAACCGGGTTCCGGCTTTCTCTCACCGCAAGATCAAACGCGTCCATGCGCGGATGATTCTTATAATAATCTGTCTGAACCCGCGGATGCACAATCAGATTTTTAAGCGGATACCTGTTATAAATAGAAAGAAGTTCTTCAAATTCTTGCGGATCTGTCTTTCCAATCCGCGTTTTAACAGACAGGTCCATGCCAAGCCCGCAGATTCCCTCACTGACCTGATAGAGAAACTCATCCAGCTCCATCGGATATTCCAGGAAGCCAGACCCCCGCTTTTTTGCCACTACCGTTCCAGACGGACACCCCAGATTCAGATTCACTTCCATATAGCCAAGCTCTTTCAGGCGCTTAGCTGCCCACAGAAAATCATCTGCCTTATTTGTCAGGATCTGTGGAATGAGAGGAATACCCTCGTTATGCTCCGGAATCACATCGTTCAGTTCTCTCGGTGTAAGCTTACGGGTCTGATTCGGTGAAATAAAGGGAGTGTAATATTCCTTGATGCCATGAAAATGCCGGTGATGGGCATTCCGGAACACATAGCCGGTAATGCCCTCCATCGGCGCAAATAAATAATCCATATTCTTCTGCCTTCCTTCACATTTTCAGCATAAATCCTTCCTAGCAGAGGCTGAAACCCACACATTCCACTTTATCCGCCACCAGAGATTCACAAATCGGCAGCTTCTCAATATCTGCCCGAAGCAGCGTGGAGGCTGTGCGGAAATCTCCCTGCTCCAGATAATCCAGTAAAGCAAAATGCAGGTCCGCAGCCATGTAACAGTTTTTCATCGTTTCCAGAAAGTATATCGGCTGCCGGTCTATACTCTCCAGCAGATAATGAAGCGCCACTTCATTTTTGTAAGTCATAAACAAGGTTTCATGGAACTCCCGGTTCAGTTTCCAGTATTCCATAAAGCTGCGGCTTTCCCCTCCGTTCTCATATTCCTGACACAGAGTGCGCAGCTCCCGGATCCGGTCTTTCGTTACCATATCATGATAACGTTCCAGAAATGAGCATTCCATAACAGTCCGGAAATTGATGATATCCCGCAGCTCTTCCTGCGCCGGTTTCCGTATACGATAGCCATGGCGTGGCGTACTGGCAATAATCCGGTCACTGCGAAGCTGCATCAGTGCCTCGCGCACCGGCGCACGGCTGACCTGATACTTTTCCATCAGACTCTTTTCTGTCAGAAACTCATCGAAAGAGAATTCATTATTCATAATTCCGGCAAATATTTTATTATAGATCTGATCTTTGATGCTGTCTTCTTTTTTCTCTTCACTTTCTCCAACCTTTCCAGTTCCTGTTCTGGTAATTCCCATGCTATTTCATTATAATCATATCACAGTTTTTTTCTTTTTCCAAATTATAAATTTCATAATTCTTAACCATGCTGATCCTGGTTATGATGATGGTTGTCCACTTAGGAACCATGCTGGATATCCAGGAGCTGATCGATCAGTGGAAAACCGTAGTGGTTACCCTGGCCGGCATGTTAGGTATCCTGGTTGTCATCCTTACGGTAGGAACCGTGATCCTTGGTAAGGAAACCGCAGCAGTTGCAGCACCTCCGTTAACCGGTGGTTTCGTAGCTGCCATGATGATGCAGTCTGTTGCTCCGACTGAACATCTGGCAATCCTGGCTATGGCTGTATACGTACTGCAGGGCTTCGTCGGATATCCGCTCACCAGCATCTGCCTGAAAAAAGAAGGCTATTCCGTATTAAAGCAGTACCGTCAGGGCACCTGGAAAGCCGCAGCTGTAAAGGAAAAAGCCAATGATGATCCTGCAAAGAACTATCTGTTCCCACAGATCCCGGACAAATACAAGAGTGACTTTACCTACCTGTTCACCATGGTCATCCTTACCGTTATGTCCGGTTACCTTGACAAACTCAGCGGCGGTTACATCTCAAAATTTGTGTGGGCTCTGATCCTCGGCGTATTCGCAACAGCAATGGGATTCATTGAGAAAAATGTACTGGTCCGCTCCCGCAGCATGGGCTTCGTTTACACCATCATTATGATGTTTGTATTCTCCCAGTTAAGGTTGCAGGTTTCGTCAGCGCAACATCCGGTTCTGTATTCATTGCAGGCGCTGTTATGGCAATGTTCTTTAAATAAGAGGAGGTTCCATCATGGATTTAGGTTTAAAAGGTAAATCAGTCGTTGTAACCGGAGGCAGCAAAGGCATCGGTTTCGCAGCAGCAGAAGCATTTCTCAAAGAGGGAGCCAAGGTTGCCATCTGTTCCCGCCACGAAGAGGAATTGAAGGAAGCAGCCGAAAAGCTTTCTCAGTATGGCGAAGTTTATTATGAAGCTTTCGATGTTTCCAAGGCAGAAAGTAACTACGCTTTTGCTGAACATGTCAATGATCGTTTTGGCAGCGTTGATGTCTGGGTTAACAATGTAGGAGCCACCGGCTTTAAAAAGGGTGACGAGTACGATGACGAGGAAATTGATTTCATGACCGGTGTCTGCTTTAAATCTGTTATCTACGGATGCCAGGCAGCATTCCGGTACATGAAAAAGCAGCATTCCGGCGCCATCGTCAATGTAAGCTCCCTGGCAGCACGCTGCTCCTCCGCCGGAAGAAGCACGCTGTACGGCCCGTTAAAGTCAGCGATCAACAACCTGACTAACACCTTCGCCGGTGAATATTGTCCATATAATGTACGCGTTACCTGCATTATGCCAGGCTTTACCGTAACCCCGCTTGTGCGGGCACATATCAGCCAGGAGGAGCTTGACCGCAATGCAAATGCTACCCTGCTCCGCCGAATGGCAGAGCCGGAGGAGATTGCCAAACCAATCGTATTCCTGGCAAGTGATGCGGCAAGCTACATGACCGCCACCACCATTGAGGTATCCGGCGGACGCAGTATGACGCTCAATCCTACCTATGCTTATGACAAGCTTGCGGCAGAAAAAGCAGAGGCAGCAAAATAGATCGTAACTGCGATGTTTCTAAGCAGTTGCAATGAATCTTATGTCCCAATCACATGTAGTAAAAACAAAAAGGAGGAGTTACCATGATTGACAACAAAATCACCATCAAAGACGACGAGAAAGTGAATATCCAGCGCGGCGCGATCGGTCATCGTTCCACCTGGACCGGCCTTACCTACAAATACGCAGCAGAAGCCGGCAAGGCCGAAGAAGCTGAAAGAATTATCCGCCAGGCCATCAGCGAAACCGGACGTGTCCAGGGCAATGCTTTAAGAGAACAGTGCCCGGATCCGACCAGCTGTAAATCCTTCTGCGACACCATGTTTACACCAACCCTCTTAAAATCTTTTGAGGTCGATGTTAAGGAAAAAACTGATGATGTTCTTGACGTTGAATTCCATCACTGCCCGCTCTTAAAGGCATGGCAGGATCTCGGCTTTAACGATGAGATGTGCGCAAAGCTCTGTGATATCGCTATGGACGGCGACCGTAACATTGCAAAGGCAATGGGCTTTGATTTCCACTTGGGCGATACCATCGCAAATGGCTGCCCGACCTGTCAGGTAACCTTTCGCAAGAAAAAATAAGCATTAAAAGCACGAAATGCCGGGGTGGTTCTGTTGGACCGCCCCGGCGCTTTTACTGTACCGACTGTTCCGGAATCATGCTTTTCCGGCCAGTTATCTCTCTCTTTTATCGAATATAGTAGACGTAATCTGCTTTTCTCGGTGCTGCCTCCTTCAGCGGCGCTGCCGCATAGCCAAGCACCAGATGGCCGATGCCTTCATAATCTCCCTCAATGCCAAGACTTTTTAAAAGTTCTTTCCCCTCCTGAGTTTCAAACTCTTCCTTTGCACGATGGATCCAGCAGCTGTCCACGCCAAGATCTGCTGCAGCATTCATAAGATTTCCCAGAACCAGAGTGCCATCATAAAGATAGGTCGGCATGGCCTTGTTTGCCAGAACGATGAGCAGCTCCTGTGCTCCGTAAAACGGATCAAAGCTTTCATCCTTTCCCATAAACTTTGCGTTCATGACAGAAAGCTTATCCCGCAGTTCTTTATTGGTAACCGCAATGATGATCGGGGACTGTCTGCCCATGCCTGTGGCCGCATAGGTTCCTGCTTTGATAATAGCCTGCAGTTTTTCTTCTTCAATAAGCTCCGGCTTGAATGCACGGCAGCTTCTTCTTGTTTCCAGTACTTTTAATGTTTCTGACATGTTATTTCCTCTCTTTCCGGTGCTGATTTATTCATGGCTCTTTCCTATGACTCTAAGGGAGTGACGTTCTAGTTCTAACACGGTGTTCTTTCCATGCACAGGCTCATGCCCCGGCATCCGGCATAGCCAGCCAGACATCCGAGCAGCACTCCGCCCAGTACATCAGTCGGATAATGCACATACAGATACAGCCTGGAAAACGCAATCAGAAGCGCCAGTAGCAACACAGGCTTCCAAACCTTCTTTGCTGCCGTCCGGCTCTCCGATACCGCAACACCAATACTGCTGTATGCATGAAAAAACAGTGCGGATGCCGATGCAAACGCAGCGGATGTATGTCCAGACGGAAACGACCAGTCGGACGGTCTGGGAATCAGAAGCTGAATGGCCATGTTCACATCGCATGGACGCGGTCTGGCTACAAACGGTTTTATAATTCCGTTGCACAGAATGGTGTTTATGATCAGAGCCACGGTAAGCACAGCACCACAACGTCTCGTTTTCGGAATCAGCAGCAAGACCAGTGTAAGCATGATCCAGATTGCCCCTGCATTTCCCAGCTTTGTGATCGTACACATCACCTGGTCCCCTATTGGTGTGTGCAGCTTCTGGAGCAGATCTAGAATATCAAATTCAATTTCCATATCATCATCTCCTCCTATGACTATAGTCACAAGAAAGCTGCTTGTCAAGACATCTTCTCTGCGAAGAAAAGGACATATGACGTTTACATTTTACCAGTTCTTATCTATAATAAAAATAGCCTGAGACAAAAATATCTCAAATACAATCTGAAGGAGCAGAACGTAAAATGTTAGAAATCCAAGCTATTAAAAAATCCGCTTCCACAACGAACGGACATGTTGTATCCGATCCTGTCTTCTGTATGATCCCGGCCTCAAAAGATCTGAATACACTGGCCGGACTTTATAAAAAAGAATTGGAAGCTGCTGCTTTCAAAGGCGCAGAAACCATATACTTTCCTTCTCTCTCCTGCAGCTCCCAGCCGCTTTTATTCCGGGCCATCAGCCAGATCTACCGTACCATCCTTGATTTCGGAGATGCAGGCGATACTTCCGTAAAAAAAGTCTGCATTGTCTGCGAAGATGATGATATCCGCAATACTTATATGGTTGTCTGGAACTTCTATTATGCAGGAACAAAAAACGCTCGCATGAACGATGGCCGTTGGGACTGATCCGTCCATCCGGAGCAGTTTATAAAACAATTTTTAAATAATTGTCAGGCGGCAAATTATCCTTCCCGCCGACTGTAAACTTTCCGCAAATCAAATTCGGCAGTGTTTCCATACTGTCTCTCTCAACGTGCTGTATTTTACGGCACGTTTTTATCTGCCCTCTTTACCAAATCCATATCTTCCCCTATAGTCTTATCGTATAAGCTCATGTCAATAAAAAAGAGAAAGAACAGCCCCTACCACAGTTCGTTCTTTCTCTCAACCAAGCCTGCCAGTCAGGTTTGTGCAGGGTCATGCCCTAATAAATGACCTATGACTGAGCAGTGTTACTATCAACTCCATCTCTCAGATATTCATTGACAGTACTCTACTATGATAAGAAAAAACTCACTACTTTGCAAGCTAATCCGTATAAAAACTTCATCTAAATTTCTCTTTGACACCTTTATGGCTCAGTTCCGCCCGGAATTGGAGACCTGTCCCATCTGTAACAGCACCGGAAATTGCCATATCCATGACTACTACAGGCGTTCCATCATTGACTTTGATGCCGGGCAGCGGACTCACTCAGGTCTCTGCGTTCTCAGAGTCTTCTGTGACAGCTGTGAACACGCTCATGCTGTTCTTCCCGATGCCATCATCCCTTACTCCAGTTTCAGTCTGCTCTTTGTTCTGCGTCTTCTGGGACAGTGCTTTGCAGACCTTGGCTCCGTAGAGCAGCTCTGTGAGCGCTTCGGCGCTTCGCAAAACCTGTTTTACAAATGGCTTAAACTTTGGAACTTCCACAAGCAGCGCTGGCTTGGTGTTCTGGCTGATTCCGAGACTTCCAGTATCTCGTTTTGGAAGAAGCTTTATGAGCAGGAACGATACTCTGATTTTTCCATGGAATTCATCCGTTCCACGTCCTACACCTTCCTCCAGGCCCACAAAAATCCTGTATTGCAGTCATCGAAAAACGCACACTACTGCCAGACGGTTTTTGCTCCGGATATTTTTATCTTCTGACCACACGACCGGTGGATGGTTCTTTCGCTACCGCTCCCTTATGATGTAGAAAAACATCCCAAGGAGGCTTTTTTCATGAGCAAAGATACTGAAACAATCAAGCGTGATGCCGAAGTGGCCCAGTTCCGCTTCGCCCTGATCGCTCCTGTCATCCAGGGGCTTTTTCCTGATACCTCGGCTACTGACTACTACAAACGGGTCACTGCTTCTCCGCTGACTCTGCCCGATGGCTCCATCGTTTCCTACAGTTATAAAACACTGGAAAAATGGAAATCCCAATACAAAATCGGAGGATTGGACGCCCTGATGCCAAACACCCGCTCCGACAAAGGGTTTTCCCGGGCGCTGAATGAAGAGGCCATTGCCGAAATCTACCGGATCAAGCTGGAACATCCTCGTATGAATGCCACTCAGATCTATGAGCATCTGGTCCGTGAATCTTTCATTCCAGCAAACGTCAGTGTTGATTCCGCACAGCGTTTCATCCGGCGCAATGACCTGAAATCTGCCCGGGATTCAAATCTGCGCGACCGGAAAGCTTACGAGGAAGATGAATTCGGTAAAATCTGGCAGGCGGACACCTGTTACCTTCCTTACATCACGGAGGAGGGAAAAAGCAGACGCGTTTACTGCATCATGATCATTGATGACCATTCCCGACTCCTGGTTGGTGGCGAGCTGTTCTACCATGACAATGCCTGCAACTTTCAAAAAGTCCTGAAAAATGCCATTGCGGCCTATGGAATTCCAGACAAGCTTTACGTTGATAACGGCTGCAGCTACTCAAACGAACAGCTTTCCATGATCTGCGTATCCCTTGGAATCCTTTTGTTGCATACCCGTGTCCGTGATGGGGCTAGCAAAGGCAAGGTAGAACGCCATTTCCGCACTCTGAAAGAGCGTTGGCTTTATACCTTGGATATAGCTGCAATCAGCTCCCTGGCTCAGTTTAATGGGCTTCTGAGAGACTACATACGTTCTTACAACACCACATTTCATCGGGGAATCAATGGCGTGCCCCTTGACCGTTATGAAGCCTCCAAAGAACATCCACGCAAGCCAGAGTCCAGACAATGGCTAGATGACTGTTTTTATAACCGGATTACCAGAAAAGTCCGTAAGGACTCCACGGTTACGATTGATGGCGTCTGCTATGATGTTCCCATGCAATTCATCTCCGCAAAGGTCGATATCCGTTTCCAGCCAGATGACATGTCTTCTGCATTTATTCTGTTTGATGATCAGAAGTTCCCGATTCGCCAAACCAATCGCAACGAAAACTGCCATACCAAACGCAACAATCTACCTGGCATCGATTATTCCAAAGCCGGAGGTGAATCCTGATGTACAGTTCTTTTTACGGACTCACGTTCAATCCGTTTGACAAACAGCAGCTGAAGGAAAAAGATCATTTCATTTCCAGAGATTTCACCGAAATAACCAACCGGCTGAACTATCTGAAAGATATCCGCGGGATTGGCGTTTTTACTGCCCGCCCCGGAATGGGAAAATCGTATGCCCTTCGCTGCTTCGCCGCCAGTTTAAATCCAAGCCTGTTCCATATGGAATACCTGTGTCTCTCCACCATCAGCGTTGCTGACTTTTACAAGCAGCTTTGCTTCATTCTTGGAGTTCCGGAAAAAGGCGGCAAAACCGGGATGTTCAAGGCTATCCAGGAACAGATCACCTATCTTTACAAAGAAAAACGCCAGCCGCTTCTTCTCGCCATTGATGAAGCACAGTACCTGAATACCGGAATCCTGAATGACATCAAGATGCTCATGAACTACGGCTACGACTCGGTTAATTACTTTACATTGATCCTGTGCGGGGAATCCCATCTCAATGACACGCTCCGAAAACCAGTTCATGAAGCACTGCGCCAACGGATCACTGTCCATTACAACTATGCCGGACTGTCTGACGACGAAGTCTCCAGATACATCCTGCACAAGCTTCAGCTGGTAGGGGCATCCACAAGCATCATTGATCCTGCAGCCCTGGCCGCTGCGCATAGTTTCACTCAGGGAAATCCCAGACTGATTGACAACCTGATGACCGATGCTCTGACTTTCGGTTCCTAGCAGGAACTGAAAGTCATTGATGCGGAAACGATCCGGGCTGCTGTCGAAAACCAGGGACTTTATTGATGAAGTTTTCAAAGTTCTTGTTTCAAAAGCAGCAATGTTGCCTTTCAAACAAGGCTACGACAACGTGCCACCAAGCCGGGAGAAAAGCGCGGTAAGTCCCGGCACGGCACAATCGGGTAGGCGAATCTGGAGAAAATACCGTGCGGTTTGCGCCTACCGCAATGTGCCGCCGGACATCCCGGATCCTGTCATAAAAACAGCCCTGGCATTCGCTTCTGCTTTTGCAAACTCTTTTATGAGCCTTTCATTTTCCAACATCATACTGGAAAACTCTGGGGTTCTGAAATAAGGAGCCTACTCTGCCCCTATACGAAGGACATCATCCGTTGACATAACAGGTCCAACTGTAAAACTCGGCATTTTTTCTTTGCCCTCTTAAAATAGAACTATCTGTTTTCTGTACATTTTATAAATTCATCACCACATTCACCTATATCTGTAGAAAGATTATCATTTCTACTCCAGGCGATATCTGTCCGGATCACACGAACCGGATTTCCAGCTGCAATGCAGTTATTAGGTATTTTTGCTTTCACCAAGCTCATTGCCCCGATCACGCTCCCAGCTGAAATATCCGTATTGTACAAAATACAGACATTCATTCCAATCCACACATGATCCCCAATTCTAATATTCCTGCTTTTGCATAATTCATCTGTTGAATTAATATTTTTTTCCGTCTTGACGTCAAATATCACATGACCATCCTTGGTTCTCATATTCAAATTATATGAAAACATACAATCATTACCGATAAGAATAGAAGATTTTTTAGATGCGCGGATAACATAACCACTCTCTGTTGTAAGATCATTTCCAATCCTGACATTAGCTGCTTCAACCTCCAAAAGTCCTTTAGCAAATATACATCTTTCTCCGCATTTAAAGTGACTTTGATCAAAAAAGGTAAAATTTCCATCCAACCATGTTCCATTTCCTATTTCGACGATACATTCATCAGTTATCAGTAAATGGAAGTCAGGGCTGACCACACAGCTATCTGGTATCACTACACGAGAATTAAATCCATTCAAGGTGATATGTGACCGTAATTTTCTATTCATTATCAGTTGATTTCCATAATTATCTTCAAAATAACCATCTTCATCTCGTAAAACACAGTATTCAATATCTCCTAGGTACAGATAATCTTTTTTACTGAAATATCCAAATGACTGAAGCCTCTGGATAATATCTAAACGATTCAGCATTCCAACAATTACATAAAATTCATCTGATCTTCCCTGTAATATTTTGCTGTCATAAACCCCTGGTTTTTTATTCTGATAAAGAGAATGATCCACAAAAAATTCTATGTTTACCCCTTTTTCTACAAGTTTGCTTTTGATTCCTCTGGTTCTTTCATTATAACCATAAAGAACTATCTTTCGTCCATTTGCAAATTTTGATGTCATACTAAAAATATAATCGATACGATCCATAATTTCCAACTCCTCTATTTTTAAGTCTTCTTTCAACTTTTTGTTAAAAATCATTCTTCATTCTAACTTATCTGTCATTTTTCAATACATCTGTCTTTAACAAATTTTTCTACGATTCCAGTTATAGAAATAGACTCTTTTGCTGTCAGCTTATAAGATTTTTCTCCTGTTCCCCGTATTTTAGCTATGAATTCACTTATTTCATATCGTAATCCATCCCCTACAAATCTAGGCTCATAGTGTTCAACAATAGTCTCATTCTCATATCTTACATCAAATTTTTCCGTCAACCACCAGGGGGATTGGGCAATCACATATCCTTCTGTCCCTGCAACAATAAGCTGTCCTTCTGACTTCACTGCCATTCCAACTTTAGCTGTTGCCATGGCATCTTTGTACCTAATCTGGATTTTGGTATAATCATCTGTTCCCAGTTCATTGTCAAAGCTGTCAAATGTAACCGACTGATAATCTGTTCCCAATATTTTTATAATAGGCATAAGCACATTCCCACTATATTCTAGAAATGCACCTCCATATTTCGGATCTGTTCTTTCTCTTGAATGAATATTGGCAATTCTGGTAAAGCATGCTTCCACGTCTTTTATTTTTCCTATTTTCCCGCTCAGAACCACATTTAGCAGCTGTTGAAATCCTGGGCAATATGCAGCTTTTATTGCTTCCATTAAAACTACGTGATTTTTCAAAGCAAGGTCATACAATTCCATGCTTTCTCTCTTAGTAAATGCCAAAGGCTTTTCACATAAAACGCTTTTTCCATGGATTAAAGCCTGCTTTGCATATTCATAATGTGTTTCATTAGTAGATGCAATATATACTGCATCTACGTTACCTAAAAACTTTTCGTAATCCTCTATCTCAATAGCAATATCATATTCTGAGTATTTCTTTTTAAACTGACTTGCACTTTCTATTTCAGGATTATATGCATCAGAAACCACAATACCACTTGTATATCTGGCTTCGGATACAAACCTTCCTGCAATACGTCCCGTACCCACAATTCCTATTTTTATAAGCTTGTAGGCATTTCCACGAAGCATGGTAGAAGATATATTGGGAGTTCTTTCCAAATATACAACCTTACAAAATGCATTCAGATAATCAAATGTTCCGATCCAATCTGATCCCACTGTAAAGATATCTACACCATATTTTTGGATATCCTCAATTTTCTGCCCCTCATGATCCTCCACTATTATCATATCTGCAAATCCGGTCTTTTTTACATTTTCAATCCGCTTCAAAATAGGGTCTACAACATTCAGCTTTCCACGGCATTCATCAAAATGTTCTGTTGTCACTCCGACTATTAAATAGTCTCCCAATTCTTTTGCTCTTTTTAGCAGTCTGTAATGACCTTCATGAAACAGATCATAGGTGCCATATGTTATCACTTTTTTCATTTGCAAACCTCATTTTTTCTTAGACACGCTATCTGTCCAATTCCAATAATGCATGCAGAAACTTCTCCATAAATTCTTCAGCTCCAATTGAAACTCTCAGACAATCTCCAAATTTGCCAACATTTGAATATGTTTTTATCAGAATTTTTTTCTCTGCCTTCATTCTTTCCATAATGGACTTTGCATCTGTTTTCGGTTTAATAAACAAAAAGTTCCCTGCTTCACCATGATAGGAATATCCATTTTTCTGTAATTCCGAAATCAAATATGATCTTCCCTTTCTGAAATCAGAAATAAGTTTTTCAATCAAATCAGGGCTTGTTAAAATTTCTTCTGCAAATAACATTGCAATTGTGTTGGTATTATGGGGTGTACAATACTTCTGAACATATTTCAGATCATCTGGATGACCTACCACATAACCTAATCGACAACCTGCTAATGAAAATAATTTTGAAAATGTCCTTGTAACAAAAACATGTCGCTGCGTTAATGCATAATGTAGGAAAGTATTCGGATAAAAATAATAATAGGCCTCATCAATTAAGACTGTTATCTCTCTTTGTCTGCATATTTCCATAACTTTTTCCATTTCTTCATCAGAATATACATTTCCCATTGGATTATTAGGATTAAGGAGAACTAACAACTGCGTATCCTCAGTTAATTCCGCGATTATTTTTTTTATATCCATAGTCAAATCATCATTATACGGAATCTTCACAAAATTTCTTCCATACATTTCCGAATAAACCTGAAACATAAAATAAGAGGGTACAACACCAACAATACGTCCATTTTCCGATGTAAAAGCCTGAATAATATATCGGATTCCTTCAGCTGAACCATTGACCAAACACAAATGCTGCACATCCGTGTTTAAATAGTCTGCTAAAACTTTAGTAAAATGCAGAGTTTCTGGATATTGTGAAATCAATTGCGGGGTCACTTTTTTCAAAATCTTTTTAATAAATTTATCTGGAAGACCTCCTGGATTTTCATTTAAATCTAAGCGTAAATAATCCTTCCGTTCGTTTTGATCAAAAATTCTAACCAGATCTTTTATGTATGTATTTAAATAGTACACTTTTCTCCCCTTCTCCGTCATAAACCATTCAGAATATACTTATTTTTGTCTCTGTTCAATAACTTTTATAGGCACTAGTTTCTAAATTTATAAGCACTCTTAAGTTTATATTTTCATTTTTGAAGTTTCCGTCTCATTTTTTCCAACAACTTCTTTTCCAACAGAATCTGCTTTTTTAAAATTGTATTGATCTTATCGTAAAGATCTTCAATCATAATTTCGGTCTTTAGATTTACCTTGTAATCATTCTCTGCCCGTCTGCGGTCTTTTTCTTCCTGGCGGTTCTGGCTCATCATAATCAGCGGCGCCTGAATTGCAGCAACACAGGATAAAACCAGATTTAACAAAATAAAAGGAAATGGATCAAATGCTTTAAAATGCTGTTTATATCAACCCCCTGGATACGTTCTGCTACCTTCTGTTTTGCCTGATCAGGGGTAAGTAAAGAAAGCTGGGTTTGTGGAGCCGATATTGCTAACTGATCACTCACTGTTGTACTCTCTGTCAAAGAAGGTGTATCCTGAGTCCACTCCTTGGCTTGCTGTTTTTTGTTGGTAAAGATACAATAATACCAAATTATTCATAGATATCACAACATTTTTAAATATTTCATAAAGTTTTCTTTGTTTTCTATGGCCAATGTTGTAGGTCTGCCCAGATTCGATCTTGATTCAACAGAACATTTAACTTCTATCAACCTCAGCTGCTGACATTTTTTTGCTTTTGTAAGTTCATAATCAAGATCCTCCAATGTATCAACACAAACTGCATAAGGATATCCGCAGGCTTCTGCTAATTTTGTAAACTTAACGGTAGACGCTACTGTTGGCATTCCTCCAACTGTTTCATGAGCTTCATTATTAATGATCACATGGACCAAGTTCATTGGTGCAGCAGCACCAATGACTGCCATAGCTCCCATATGCATAAGCACCGCTCCATCTCCATCAATACACCATATTTTTGTATTTGGCTTATTAAGCGCTATGCCAAGAGCAATAGATGAAGAATGTCCCATGGATCCAACTGTTAGAAAATCAAACTGATGTCCCTGTCCATTTACTGTCCTTATTTCAAAAAGTTCTCTGGATATTTTTCCAGTAGTCGAAACAATCGGATCTTTATCAGCATTTTTTGCAACATACCTGATGGCATCTTCCCGTAATATTTTATTATGATTTCCATACAAAGTCTTCGCATCAGTAAAAATCGCTCCCTTGCAAATCACAAACGCCACATTTTTTCCAACTGACAATTTCTTTCTAAATATTTGCATTTGCTCTTCCACTTCTATGTATGTTGTTTCCTTACGAATTACAAACACCGATATTCCAAGATCCTCAAGAAGTTTTAATGTTATCTCCCCTTGATAAATATGTTGTGGCTCATCATGAATTCCCGGTTCACCTCTCCAGCCTATGATAAACACCATAGGTATAGCATAGACTTTATCATTTAACAGTGATACCACAGGATTAATGATATTGCCTTCACCTGAATTTTGCATATATACCACAGGTATTTTACCCGTTGCCAGATAATATCCAGCCGCTAAAGCCACGCAATTACCTTCATTTGCAGCTATAATATGATGTTGCTCATCAATCCCATACTTCACCATCAGGTAATCACAAAGTGCTTTTAATTGTGAGTCTGGCACTCCTGTATAAAAATCTGCTCCTATAATCTGGATCAAATCTTCTGCTTTCATAAAGCTTCTCCTTACTCTTCTTCCCATTTTATTGTAGTTTATCAATTAAAGTAATGATATCCTTAATAGGAAGCAATCTGTCCTCTACTTCTTTTGCTCTGTGACATCTTAGTATGTCTTTTGCCGTATCCTGCATAGCAACAAAAGCGCTTCGTGTTAACTGATTTGCGTAGATCACCAAGTTCACACCATGAGCTGCCAGTTCTTCTTCTGTAATAGTATTAAAAGTAGTAGGAACCACCACAAGAGGAGTTACCTTATTTTCTGCCCTGAATTTATCGCAAAACTCCAGTATCTCTCCTGGATTCTTTTTCCTACTGTGGATCATGATTCCATCTGCCCCTGCTTTGACAAAAGCATCTGCACGATCTAATGCATCCTGCATCCCGCGTTCCAGGATAAGGCTTTCAATCCTTGCAATAATCATAAAATCATCTGTAAGCTGAGCATTTTTTGCTGCCTGTATCTTCTCACTGAAATGCTCAACCGTATCTTGTGTCTGTACTACATCCGTTCCAAACAATGAGTTTTTCTTAGGCCCGGTTTTATCTTCAATAATTACAGCTGACACTCCCATTTTTTCAAGGGTTCTCACGGTATATACAAAATGCTCTGTAAGACCACCTGTATCTCCATCAAAAATAATCGGCTTGGTTGTGACCTCTGTCACATCATCAATCGTCCTGAAACGGCTTGTCATATCCACAAGTTCAATATCTGGTTTGCCCTTAGCAGTAGAATCACAAAGAGATGATATCCACATCGCATCAAATTGGTCCAGCCTACCACCATGTTCAACTACTGTTTTCTCTGCAATTAGGCCTGTGATCCCATTGTGAACTTCCAATGCCTTTACAATTGGCCGGATGCTGATAAGCTGCTTTAGCCTTTTGCGTCTATACTCTGGCATAGCAAGCTTTGCTCTCATTTTATTGGTAAGGGCTGTAATCTCAGGATTATATGTATATGGCACATCAATAATCTTGCCTCCATAATGCTCCAATGCCTTTTTTGCGTTTTCACGAATTGCTTTCATAGGACCTTCACACCAATTATCACCATGAATAACATAATCTGGTTTCAGCTTCCTTATAATCTTATCATACATAATAGAATCCTGTTCAATTACCTTAGAAACACCAGAAATTGCTTCTATAAGCTTTTTTCTCTCGCAAAAAGAAATCGTAGGAAAACGATTAAACTGAACTAAGGCCTGATCTGTCATGACACCAACTACTACATTTCCATACTTTTGTGCCTCACGGATAATATTTAAATGTCCTCCATGGATTACATCTGTTGTAAAACAAGTATATACAATACTCATATTTTTATCACCTCATCTGCAATTTCACTTATTTTTTTCTATTATTTCCTTGATAATAAATTCTGCTGTACTATCTATCTGGTCATACGGAACCTGCTTTACTAAATCCACGTCAAACGCCTTTTTTACCTTATGCAACAATTCATCTGTGTAGGTAAGAACACCATTCTGGATATTCTCAATTCCGTCCAGATAAATAGATTCCCTATTTTTTCTTCTCATCTCATCTAAAGAAAAAACAGTTTTATCAATATAAGCCTGAGGAGATTCTCCACTTCCATCAATAATAACCGGATATCCACCAATCTCGCCAAAAGCTCCAGGGCAGTGGAGTTTTGTTCTTTTTCCATCTCTTACCGCCCCAAGGATTGCCTGAATAATCTCAAAATTGCTGGAGGCATTCATCATATTTCTTTTTGCATCCACCGGCATTGGTATATTGCATCTGGATATAATCTCATCAATCCCCAACAAAAGCTGATTATCATGATATTTTATATCGATTAGCATTTTCATTCCATCTGTATGTCCTTCTTTACTGATACATACATCGTGAAAATGAGAAACTGCAAATGTGATATCTATATTCCAATAATCTTTGATTGAAAGGATATTTCCTGCAGCAAGTTTAAATCTGTATACCAAATGATTAATATTGCCACTTCCAAAGTCTGGATATGCCTTATTTGCCGATTTAAGCCATGGTATAACTGCGTCAGAATAAGATGTATTGATAACAATTGCATCAGAACCAGCCTTTTCATACGCTTCCATAATATTTTTCGTATAACGTATAGACAGTGGAGACCATATTCCATAAGCTCGTACTGCTTTCCACGAGATACTGCCATACTTCAATCCTGAATACGCACGGCTACTGTTGACAATAATATCTGGAGCAAATCGCTCTATTGCTTTCGTAATCAACTCTATGCTGTTAAGATCAACTGAACTGTCTATACTTATCTGGCACCTGTTTTGTCTCCTGATCAATGAAGCAACTCTGACAATATTTACATCTGACTCCATCTTATTTTCATTTCTTCCCACCACACAGATTTCCATATTTTCATCTGCCACAGAAACCAGATAATCCAACAGATAATTTCCTACACTTCCCAGACCAATAATCATGATTCTTATTTTTCTGTTCTTAAGTTCATTTTTTAATTTAATCAGCCTTTCATTGATTGTCTTCATTTTATCTCTCCTTAATCCTGTTATAATCGTCTATGGTGTTGCAATTAATCCAGTTATTAAACGTAATCAGTTCATACTCATCTCTTCTCAAGGTAGTAAAATACTTTTCAACAAAAACCAGATTCGTTCCCTGCCATTCTTCCTGTTCCATTTGACTGTATATTTTTTCAGTCAGATTTTTATCAGCAAATTTCCATACCTGTCCAGAATTGTAAATTGCAAGAAATGGTTCGTTAATAGTCAGTACATTATGCCCTGTATCATATACGTAATGAATTTTATCCGAAGTATCAAAGTAAAGAGCTACTGCTTTATCTGCAAGGATAGGATCTCTATTAACAGTGACCACACTTTTTTTTGCATTGCAGACCTTTTTGTAATCATTAGTACTCAAATGCAGATCTCCCTCCGCAAACAGAATTTCATCTGCCTCTGTTTCAAAGGCCTTTTGTAAGCCTATATAAAGACTATATCCTGAACCATAACGTTTATAGTATGGATTTTCGACCATAAGAATCTTATTTGAAAATTTTTCAAAATATTCCCGAACTGTTTTACATAATTCTTCGTATCTGTATCCACCTACAATAATAAAGTAATCAATGTCACTACTATCATTTAGCAAAGTATAGAGCAAACTTTCTTTCATTGAATTTGTATGATACAGACACTTAATAATCTGTTCACCTGCTGAACGGCTGAATCTTGCAGACATACCAGCCACTGTTACAATCAATGCTTTCATTTTTTTATTCCTTTTAACACTCTTCAATTCCTTTTCCAAAATCATTCGGAATCTTGTCTTTATTTAACTGTCTTCGCTCCGAATCTAACTTTTATTGAACAATTTATACAAATAAATATCTGCTCCTATTTCTGGGAAGATGTCTCATCAGCTCATTTCCTGTCACCCCTGTTACTCCACTTATCACATATAGGTTTTTCATAGTCATATTCCTATCTGCAACCTGTTTTTATAAAAATCATCTATTTTACCTGAAAAAGCTTGCTGTTCTTTTTTTATATCATAATTAACAGCACACATCCTAAACTCATCTGTTTCAGTATCCCATAAAACAAATTGTGCTCTAGGATTATGATTTCTTGGCTGTCCTACAGAACCTGGATTAATGAACATTGTACGTTTCTTATTTCTATACTTTTTATTATCCACATCATAATATTTACCAAATACGCACGGTAAATGAGAATGTCCAGAAAAAACATAGTCATACTTTTTATATTCCATTAAATCCTGTTCTGGATTGACTGCAACCCACATCTCGTCTTTAAGACTACCATGGATAGCTAGGCACTTTTTTCCTTCTAGTTCAATTTCCAATGATGCAGTTGGCTCCATTATTGTATTCAGATAATACCAACTTTGCTGATTTAATGATCTTCTGGTATTTTCTGCACATTTTCTACCCCTGTCAGAAGAAAACATGTCATATTTTTGTTCTATGACTGCTTCCTCATGATTTCCACGTATATTACCGATTATTTCCCATGGAAGATCCATTAAGCAGGTAATCACCTCATTTGAGTGAGGACCATAATCAATAATATCTCCCAGAATGAGCACTTTTTTTATCTGTTCTTTTTCCAGATATTTTACAACTTCACGAAAAGCTTCCATATTACCATGTATATCTGATAAAACTGCTATTTTCATTAATTTAAACATGCCGTCGCGACATGTCCTCCTTGCATCGCTCCTGCCTTCGGCACAAACAATGCATGAATCTTTGTTGACAGGTTACTTTTTATTTCAGTTTTTCTTTTACATTTTTGCTTTTTACATTAAAGTCAAAACTTGATACAGGAGCATGTGGCTGCCTTTTTTCTACTGGAAGAGGTGTCATATAATCATTATAAATATATTTTAAATATCCATCATAATCCTTTGTTCCATAAAATTTATGCCCTTCAAAATCATATTCTGCACGCTCTAAAAACCAACTTTTAAGCATTCCAAAATGTGCTTTTCCGTGATTATAGTTTTTTTGATATTGAAATAATGGATATAATAAAGTTCTCACTCTATTTGGGCTGGTGTTACTACTTTTTTTTGACATTTTCCCAACCTGTTTATATACCCAGTTTACAGAAATCAAATTTAAAAGTTGATAGCAGAGCTTCGGTAAACCTTTGGCATTTGCTTTTCCTACCCGAGCATAGAGGATTTTTCGAAGAAAAAAGCACCAGAACCTATGAAATATCATCCCCAATAAGCTTTTGGGGCAGTCATCCATCACAAAGATATCCACAAATACCCCATTTTTTCCCTTCATATGCTCCTGACCTGCACGGACAAATGTAGTTCCAGTGCGCCGCAGTTTCCCATACTGCCAAAGATACTCCGGGTCATTAAAATGATCCTGGAAATAGCAGATAGAAGGATCCATTTCGTGTGCAACCTTACGAAATTTTTCATACTCTTCCCTAAGCATTGCTATATCAGAGTCATCATCCCATGGGATAAATCCCTTATGTCTGACAGCTCCCAGGAGGGTTCCATAGGTAATACAGTATTTAATATCATATTTTCTACATACCCGGTCCAATTCCTCCAGCATATCCAGCTCTAACAGCTGCATTGTCCTGAATTCTTCCGGTGATAATTTTCTTGGCGCTGCCATTTTTCAGTTTCCTTTCCAATTTTAATCAAGCCCACAACAGAAAATAAAATCTGCTGTGGGCTCATACACACTATCTATTCTTTATTAAAGCACAGCCTTAGTATTTGTCATTATCTTCATAAGAAATGGTGGATGACGGTTCTTTTTCACCTGCTGTCTTAGCTGGCTGTGCTGTCTGCGATACAGGATCTGCAGAAGCATCCTTCAATGTGAATTTACCTACCAATTCTTTCAAAAGCTGTGACTGGCTGGAAAGTTCCTCACTGGCTGCAGCACTTTCTTCTGCAGTTGCAGAGTTGCTCTGTACAACGCTGGAAATCTGGCTGATTCCTTCATTTACCTGTTTTACTGAAACTGCCTGTGACTCGCTGGCAGAAGAGATCTCCTCAATGGTCTGTGCTACTCCCTGAACGCCTTCGGTCAGCTGCTGCAATGCCTTGGCCGTTTCATTTGCAATCTTTGTACCACGGTCAACTGCGTGAAGAGAACCTTCAATGAGAGCAGACGTATTCTTTGAAGCTTCTGCTGATTTTCCTGCAAGATTACGAACCTCGTCTGCTACTACTGCAAATCCTTTTCCTGCTGCTCCTGCACGAGCTGCTTCTACAGCTGCGTTCAAAGCAAGAATATTGGTCTGGAATGCAATATCCTCAATCGTCTTGATGATCTTTCCAATCTCACTGGAGCTGTTGCTGATGTCCGACATGGCAGAAAGCATCTCCTGCATACGCTGTCTGCTTTCTCCTGCCTGTTCTCTTACATTATCTGCCATATCACTGGCTGACTTTGCATTCTCGGCATTCTTTTCAACATTATTGGAAATTTCATTAATGGTCGCTGCCAGTTCTTCTACGGAAGAAGCCTGCTCGGTAGCACCCTGGGATAATGCCTGTGCTCCGGAGGATACCTGCTCGGAGCCTGCTGCCACCTGATCAGCTGACTGGGTAACACTCGAAAGCGTACTGCTTAAATTATCTCTCAGAAGAACCATAGAGTTATAGATCGCAACAAAGCTTCCTACATAATCCTTTGACATGGAAGAATAAACATTAAAGTTTCCGCGGCTCATCTCTGTAAGGATATTTGTCTCATCTGCCACTACCGCTTTCAGGAACGCTGCTACAGACCGCAAATCATCGGAAAGATTTCCAAGCTCATCTTCTGCCTTGTACTCGATATCAATATCCATATTACCGCGTCTCATTTTTTCCATAGCTTCCTGCAAGTGTTTTACCGGCTCTACTACGGAACGTATCAGGATCGTTGCCATAATAACGGTAAGGATCAGTGCAACGATAACAATTATGATCCCTACAATAAACAGGATGTTTCTGGTCTTCATGGAAGAACTGTAATTATTATCAACAAGGTCTGTCACCTGATCGCTAAACTGATCCAGAATTCCTTCCAGCTTGGACACTTCCGGGTCAAACTCATCGATAAACGTGCGCCTTGCCTGCTCTTTCGCACGGTCAGAACCAGTGGACAGATCCTCTAAGATCTTGTTTGTGACCTCAGAAGTTACCTGAAGCTGTGTATGAAACTGGTTTACCAGTGTCATATCTCCATTATAACACTCCATGAACCAGTCTGCGTTCTCCGCAAGGCCGGCTCTATACGAATCAATGTCTGAAAGATATGCTTTTGTGGCGGTGGGGTCATCATTAATCATAGACTCCACCAGATTCTGGATTGTTGCCAGCATATAGATTTTTAACTTGTCTACACGTACGATCGCTTCGTGGTTATTCTTATAGAACTGGTTATACTGTGTGCTGATGTTGATCATTCCATAAAACAGCGCGCCAACTGTTACAAAAAAACAGATGACTACTACTCCAAAAGCAATCGTGATTTTTTGCTTCATCGTACGGTTCTTCATGTTTCTTCCCTCTCTTTGTTATTTCTTTCGTGGAATATTGTGGAATTTAATCCCTATTTTTATTATTCGGCAAGTACAGGAAAATCATAAGGGATGTTTGATTTTTTCATTTTTCTTTTCTGCGGTTCATTTTTTCCTTTTTCTTCCGGTGTTTCTTTCATTTCTGCAGATCCTTTTTTATTATGCGCATCTATAAATGCACAAAAATCTTTAAATGACACAGGCTTTGAGATCAGATAACCCTGAAGGAAATCACAGCCCATATCCGAAAGTTCTTTCGCCTGGAGCTGGTTTTCTATCCCCTCGGCCGTGATCTGGATCCCATATTTGTGCAAAAAATATATGATCTCCGAAATAAGATCTTTTGAAAAACTCGTTGTATCTATAGTCCAAACAACTGCCTTGTCTATTTTCAACACAGAAAACGGCATCTGCATAAGCCGCAGGAGATTTGACTCTTCTTTTCCAAAATCATCAATAGCTACGTGGCATCCTCTTTTCATCAGTTTTTCTGCCAGCTTAATGACCTGCTGCATATCCTGTATTTGATTACTTTCTGTGATTTCAAAACATATAACAGATTTATCTGATGTACATTCATCTAGTATGGCAAAGAGCCCCCTTTCTGCTTCCACGCTGGAGCATGTGACCGGGGACAGATTTACATTTATTCTTTCAATGTTTCTTTTTTTCAGCTCTGGCAGCTGTTCTAACACTTTATTTAAAACCCACAGATCAAAACAGCTGACACAGCCCATTTCCTCTGCTTTGCGGATCACCTGTTCAATATTCTGATGGTGTCCGTCATCATACCGTAAAAGTGCTTCTGCAACATTCAACTTTTTTTTATTTAAATCGTAGATCGGCTGATAAAAAACCTCAAGATAAGGCAATGCATTTTCAAAATAGCTTTTCATGATTCTTCTCTTTTCATCCATTTGCAAGCTTGCTTTTTACATAGTCCTTGATCATTTCACCGCTGTGTCTATCATCTGGTACTGGCATATGGATCCGGTCACAGAGAGAAAGCCATTTGTCCAGCGTAAGGACTTCATTTTCCTTCTCTACATAATACAGATCTGCAGGAAGGATATCCTTACAAACTGCTACTGACGGAGAATTCCATTCCTGATATTCCTGCTCTGTAAAACGGATATCACAGTTTTTTTCTCCTTCTGTAACTTTCCTAAATCCGCTGCCTAATACGGTCTTTTCTTCTTTCCGTTCCTTTCTCCAAACCACTGTTCCATCCAGACAAAGCTTTAAATAGTTTCCTGATCCCAGATCATCTGCGATCACTTCATTTTCGGATACTGCATATAGCTGTATTTCGTTGCTGTCAATATATAAAAGCTCCTCTATTTTCCCCTCTTCTCTGGTTTCTTTCAGGATACATCCTGTTTTGGCATCGAAAAATACCAGCGTATCACCACAGACTGTAACTGAAGTGATTTCCCTCTCCTGGTCTGCAAAACTGCACCAGGATACTTTTCCTGTATCCGTGTTCAGGATCAGCCACCTCTTTTTGTAAGTCTGCGGACATAAAATGTTTCTGCCTATGGAAACAGCCCCACCAAATACCCCCGGAATACCACGTACCTTATTCTTATCCGCCATTGTATAGGTTACATGTCCGGAAGTAAGATCTATGCAAAGGATGCTGTTGTACCATGCAGGCATACAATATAGTACATTACCTCTCTGAAAGCCTTTCAGGAATAACGGCTGTTCTATAAAATGCTCTGCATCACGGATCTGTACGGACTCAAACTGATCCTTATCTATATGGTAAATGGCCAGGTTTCTAGCAAAATACGGGATAAGATACAATTTATCTTCCACCCATACAATTGAGCGGAATAAATCCCTCTTAAACGCCAGTTCTCCCGGAACCTTTCCTATACAGGAAAGCAATTTCTTTTGTTTATCATAATGGAACAGCAGATTTACTTTTCCATGGACAAACCACACTTCTTTTTCATCCTCACAAAAAGCCCCCGGCCAGCATGGGATCTTATATTCTTTTTCTCTTACCAGGGAATCCTGATATAAAACCGGTTTTCCTGTTTCCCAGAACAACTGGGCTACAGAGCTGTAATCCCCGTAATAGCAGTCGCAGGAAGCAATGGCAAGATCAAGATCGTATCCGCTGTCCAAGATTCCCCAGCCTTCTTCTTCATAAGAAGCCAGAAGTTCTCTATATTTCTGTAAAAGCTGGGGCCGCATCACCTCCAGTGTCTGTTCATACAGTGGATGAGGACGAAGCCATAAAGCGAGATCTTTTCTGTTTCTAAAATATTGAAGCACCTCTTCTATCTTCTGCATCATATCTGGCTGGTTCAGAAGTGCCTCTACAGACGGACTATAAAATACAGTCTTTTTCCTGGCTCCGTCAGGTCTGTAAAGACATTCCCTCCATTTTTCTGGAAGAGAACTGTCCTGTCTTTTCGTACTTCGGGCACGTTCAATCTTTGGTGATCCAAAGTTCTGCACTTTCTCTTCCCATTGCTCTGTTGGAACTCCTTTGAGTCCGGAACACAAAATATTGATAAACAGTTCTCTTTCCTGCTCTGTTGCCGTAACAATACAGTCTGCATTAACAGCTCCAGGCTCCATGACAAACCCAGTGCTTCTCGCCTGGCGTTCCGCGGATTCTACGTTTCCAGTACTTGCTGTGGTATAATAAGGCAGATATACAAGCTGATCTGCATATTTCTTCAATCTGCTGCTATAAAAATCCGGATGGACACTGGTCAATCTATTGTTCTGGTCATAGGGATTGTGGATAAACACCGCATCCGGTTTTTTATCTTCCAGGCGGAATGTGCGGTAATCTGTGACAGGAACATCTGGTGGATACTGATCTCCCTCGTAGTGTTCTACTGCAAGATTTCCTTCCTGGTCTTTATCAAAATAGGGGATCGGTACAACGTAGGCATCGCAATCCGGATCCTTATCTGATGCTTTCCAGACGGTTTCCATAGAATCCCACATAGACACTTTATATGGAAGAAAGACAAAACAGAGACGGTCTGTTTCCATATCATTCTCCATGCGTTCGTATAAAAGTTTCAATTCTTTCTTTATTTTTTTATACAGCCTTGCAATCTGTTTTTTACTGTGAAGATTCTGACTCATCTCATAAAGATCTTCACAATATGCTTCCAGAAGGGGGACCAGATCTGCTTTCCCCACATTTTCCAGCTCTGTTCCCAACAAAAGGGCTGTTTCCTGAGATTGTGAAAGAGCATCAATCATCACTTCTTCTGTATTCTGGCCGAATCCCATGAACACTCTTTCATTTGCCCGCATTAAGAGGGCCGCTGTCTGCAAAAGCCTTCTTTTTTCTTTTCTTTTGATCGCCATTTTTACGGTTTCCTCCAAAAATGATCAGATATCCTATCTCAGATAATTTTATCGGCGTTTTCTTTTTTTTTATAACTGTTTTATCAACTCACTGTTTCTTTTTGGAAATCCCCTTATCCATTTTCAACCACCGCCGATAAAGTTAAAAGAAATACTATTCTGATTATTATGAAAAAAGGCGGTGTACAATATGAGCAGTGGTATGGACAGCAGTATTCTGGATACATACCTTTATGAAGAAAACAATCTTTTAGACCAGTTAGACGAAATGCTGGTTGCTGATGAGAAAAACGGTGATTTTTCCACCGATGACGTAAATGAGATCTTCCGTATCATGCATACGATCAAAGGCTCTTCTGCAATGATGGAATTTAATTCGATCTCCACGATCGCCCATCATATTGAAGATGTATTTTTTTATATCCGTGATAAAGGAATCGAAACTCTGGATCCTGAACATAAGAAAGAACTTTTCAACCTGATGTTCCGTTCAGAGGATTATTTAAGAAGCGAAATCGAGAAAGTAGAACAGGGAGTACCTCTTTCTACTGATATTGATGCGTTCTCCAATGAGATCAATTCTTTTTTGAAGAAGATCAGCGGCGCTGCACCTGCACAGCCGGAAGCTTCACAGGCTGCTCCCGGATCTTCCAGTCCTGCCGCTCCTGCTTCTCTCCCTGATGATAAGGATGCTGTCTGCTTTTTCCATGTTTTTCTGGAAGAAGGCGTGGGAATGGAGAATCTGCGGGCTTATATGATCGTAAATGCAGTAAGGGAATGTGAAGTGACTTTTCGTTTCTATCCCAGTGATATGGAAACAGATTCGGATACTTCACAGAAGATCGCAGAAAATGGCTTTTTCCTTGCTTTTGACTCCAGTGAAGACGCTTCTAAGGCTGAAGGGATTTTAAAAACCCAGAACCACATCCGATCTTATGAGCTTGTAAATGTCCCAAAAGCCGCTCCTCCCGCAAAAGCTGAGGAAAAAAAGGCATCTGTTTCCAAATCCACGGCACCAGCACCTGCATCCACAGATACAGCTGCCGGGAAAGCAGCTCCTATGCTTTCCCATGCCCCGGTCAAGCAGAATCTGATCAGCGTCAACCTGATGAAGCTGGACAGCCTGATGGATATTGTTGGTGAGATCGTGATCACTGAATCCATGGTCACATCTTCCCCTGAATTAAACCTGCTGCCAAGGGACAACAGGGATAATTTTATGAAATCTGCACGTCAGCTGCGTAAGCTCACCAATGATCTGCAGGATATTGCCATGTCTTTACGCATGGTCCCGATTTCCGGCGTATTCCAGAAAATGAACCGTATTGTGCGTGATATGAAGCAAAGCCTGGGAAAAGACGTCCGTCTGACCATTGTAGGTGAAGATACAGAGGTAGATAAGACGATCGTAGACAATATACAGGATCCTATCATGCATATCGTGCGTAACAGCATGGATCATGGGATTGAAGAAACAGCCCAGGAACGTATTGCTGCCGGTAAGGATCCCCAGGGCGAGATCGTTCTTTCCGCTTCCCATACCAGCAGTGAGGTTGTTATCTCCGTTAAAGATGACGGATATGGCATGGATCCCCAGAAGATTCTTGAAAAAGCCCGGTCAAAGAACATGCTGACCAAGCCTGATTCTGAATACAGCCAGAAGGAGATCCTGGGGCTGATCATGCTTCCCGGATTTTCCACCAATACAGCGGTAACTGAATATTCCGGTCGTGGTGTTGGAATGGATGTTGTAAAGAAAAATGTAGAATCCTTAGGCGGTATCGTTTCTGTATCCAGTACCTACGGTGAAGGAACTACGATTTCCATGAAGATCCCGCTGACTCTGGCTATTGTTGACGGCATGAAGGTAACGGTAGGTGATTCTATTTTTACTATACCTATCGCCAATATCCGTCAGTCCTTTAAGGTGAAAGCGGATCAGGTGATCAAAGATGAATATGGCAATGAAATGGTAGAACGTGTTGACCACTTTTATCCTATCGTCCGCCTTCATTCCTTCTATCACCTTCCAACTGAGGTTACCCAGATGGAAGACGGTATCCTTTTATGGGTGGAAGCAAATGACCGTTCTTACTGCCTGTTTGTAGATGATCTGATCGGCGAGCAGCAGGTGGTAGTAAAGCCGCTTCCTGCTTTTCTCAGTGAATTTAACCTGAAAGACCACGGCATCACCGGCTGTACTATTATGGGTGATGGCAATATCAGCATCATTCTGGATATCCTCAGCTTATATTCCATAGCTGTAGAGAATGCGTAAACAGGAGGTTTTAAAATGGCTGAAGTAACAGAAACAAATATCCAGACAGACGTACCGGCTGAAAACCAGTCCGTTGAACGCTGTCTTACCTTTGAGTCGGGAGATATGACTCTGTTTTTAAGTATCAATAACGTAACGGAGATCATCAATGACTGTGCGATCACTCATCTTCCACTGGTACCTGATTATATTAAAGGAATCATCAATCTGCGTGGTCAGATCCTTCCGGTAGTAGATATACGGCTCTATATGGGCAAGCCTGCTTTGGAATATAACAGTAAGACCTGCTTTATCGTTTTAAATGTAGACGATCTTCCTGTATGCATCGTTGTGGATTCTGTACAGCAGGTGATCGATATTGATCTTCAGGATGTACGTCCGATCCCTATCAAACGCAGACAGAAGCTGTTAGATGGTATGATCACACTTGAAAATGGGACTGTGCTTATGTCTTTTGACTGCAAGTCCCTGGTCAGCTCTTAATGTACTCCCGGAATCTTTTTGTACTTGATTTTGCGAGAAGATTTTTTGTCAGTCGCAAAGGCAGGTGCAGGAAAGACTCCGAGAGTACATCCGATTCCTAAGGAGGTCATACAATGCTTACATTAAGTGACGGGGATTTTAACCGTCTTTACACTTATATTCAACAGCACTATGGCATCAATCTGAGCCACAAAAAACAGCTGATCACCAGCCGTCTTACTAATATGCTGCAGCAGAAAGGGTTTCATAGTTTTACAGAATACATAGATGAGATCATCTCAGGTAAAGATCCTGAGATGGTTTCTGTTATGTTAAACAAGCTGACTACCAACTATACCTATTTTATGCGGGAAAAAGAACATTTTGACTTTCTCCAGAAGCAGATTCTTCCTGAGCTTGCAAACAAGCACTCCCGGGACCGTTCTATTGCGATCTGGAGTGCCGGCTGCTCCTCCGGTGAAGAACCTTATAACATTTCTATGTATCTGAAAGAATATTTTTCCGCTATTCCCGGAAGCTGGGATACCCGTATCCTTGCTACGGACATTTCCCAGCGTGTTCTGGATTCTGCCATGGATCCCAGATATTCCCTTGAAAGCTTAAAAGAGCTTCCTCCTTCCTGGCAGGAACGCTATTTTGTTCCCATAGGATATAAAACCTATACCGTTTCAGATGCTTTAAGGAAAAATGTGATCTTTCGTTCCTTTAACCTGATGGATCCCATCCATTTCCGCAAAAAGTTTGACCTGATCTTCTGCAGAAACGTGATGATCTATTTTGATCGTCCTACGAAGGCGGCACTGGTAAGGCGCTTTTATGATGCTACCGCTCCGGGAGGCTACTTATTTATCGGACATTCTGAAAGCCTGGATAAGGAAAGCTGCCCGTTTTCCTATATTGAACCGGCTATTTACCGAAAGATCTGATCCCGTAGGTTATCTCATACGTTGTTACACTTATCTTATTAAGGAGGCATTATGATCATGGATCATAAATTAAAATTAATGGTGGTGGACGATTCACCCTTGTTCCGCACCTGGCTGATCCGTTCTCTCTCTGCGGATGACCGTTTCCAGATTGTAGGATATGCAGTAAATGCCCTTGACGCCCAGGAAAAGATCCCGCTACTGCAGCCGGATATGCTTACCCTGGATATTGAAATGCCGGGAATGTCCGGCATTGATTTTTTAAAGCAGCTTCTTCCAGTCCACCCTATCCCGGTGATTCTGGTATCTTCCCTGAACCTGAGGGTTTTTGATGCCCTGGAAGCAGGAGCTGTGGATTTTGTACGGAAACCGGATGAAACCAATGGACTGTCTAAAGAGATCTTTCTTTCTACACTCCGCTCCAAACTTATGGTAGCGGCTGCTTCCCACGTACACCTTCCTTCTGCTCTCTCAGACCCTCAGGCAGGTGGTATCCGCAAGGTTTCTTCTTTACCTCCTGCCAGAAATACTTTCCTGCAGAAACCAAAGATTCCTCTGGGTGCTTCCCCTGAAACAGTGATCGCTATCGGGGCATCTACAGGCGGTACAGAAGCCATTCTCGAAGTAGTAAAGAATTTTCCTGCAGATACTCCCGGAGTTGTCATCACCCAGCACATGCCTGCCGGTTTTACAGCCATGTATGCAGACCGTTTAAACAAGATCTGCAAAATGGAAGTACGGGAGGCGAAAAATGGAGACCGGATCCGCAAAGGTCTCATGCTTTTAGCTCCCGGAGGTCTGCAGATGCGTGTGGTACCTCTTGGAAACTCCTATGCAGTCAGTGTGCAGGAAGGAGAAAAGGTAAACGGACACAGGCCTTCTGTGGATGTGCTTTTTGACTCAGTCGCATTACATGTGCGGGAACACGCCATCGGCGTTCTTCTCACAGGAATGGGAGCAGATGGAGCTGCCGGTCTTTTGCGTATGCGCAAAAACGGCGCTTATACCATCGGACAGGACAAGAACAGCTGTGTTGTCTACGGCATGCCTATGGAAGCACATAAGATTGGCGCTGTATGCCAGCAGTGTCCTTTAAATACCATTGGTCAGACTGTCCTGGCCCGTCTATCCCTTCGTTAACGGATAAGAAATGAATGGATAAAAAATGAAAGATAGAACTTTAAAGAATCAAAAAAAACATATAAATAAAACCTTGAAACAGTTCCGACTTGCGAAAACGCTGATCCAACTTTCTATTACCGGTACAGTTTCGGTGATCACTGCCAGCCTGAGCTTTTATTTTTGCCCAGGCTTTTCTTCCCAGGTCGTAGATGAGGCCAGATCTGGCATTTACTTTGTACAGACTGCCAGCCACCGTAAATTTCAGGAGCTGGAAGACTTTTTAAAAAAACAGAATCAGACAAAACAGGGAGCACAATCAAAGACAGAGCTTTCAAAGGATACTTCCGGAATACAGGGGGGTCCAGATACATCTTCTGTCACCTCAAAGACCTCTCCGGTGATCCTTGGTAAAGCAGAAAACCTGGATATGGAGGCAAAACCGGGATCAGACGGCAATTCTTTAGATGCTGCCATCCTGGATACCAGTATGGGACCGATGTACTACTATAATCAGGGAGATACCCGCTGGAGCAGTTATCTCTACGGCGGTTCAGATCCCATGCTCCAGTATGGATGTGGTCCTACTGCTGCAGCCATGCTCATCTCCAGCTTCACAAATGACGGAGAAGCCATTACCCCGGTAACGATCGCAGACTGGTCTGCTGCCAATGGCTATTATGCCCCCCAGGGAGGTTCCTATCATAGCCTGATTCCTTCTGTCCTTGCAGCCTATGGCTTCCAGGTGGAATCTGTAACAGACCATTCTCCCCAGAATGCAGCTTCCCTTCTTTCTTCCGGTCATATCCTGGTCGCCCTTATGGGTAAGGGAAGCCTGACGCAAAACGGTCACTTTGTCCTGATCACAAAACTCCTTCCTGACGGTAATGTTTCTATCGCAGATCCTAACAGCTTTGATAACAGCACCTGCGAATGGGAGCTTCCTCTTCTCATGGAAGAGTTGAAAAAAGTCTATGACAGCGGTGCCCCGCTCTGGGCCGTTTCCATGGCTGCATCAAACTCTTCCCTCTCCTGAGGAAGGAGGATTCCCCTGAACATCCGCTCCAGATCCTTTCTGCCTATTGCCATAGCCACCCGCAGAAGGATCACCTTGTCTTTTATATCAGAATAATCATAAATCTTACCTAAAAACTGAACTACCTCTTCTGCGCTGACATTGCTCTCTGTAAAACAGTTGATCAGAGTCAGCAGCGCATTCATATCTTTGTGGTCAGTATTCAGTACGATCACACAATAGCGGACCGCTTTCTGGTAATCTCCCAGCCTTCTGCAGCCTTCTCCCAGACACTCATACATCTGGATCAGCATAGAGGTGGTAATGATCCCCCTGTTCACTGTCCCATAGGTTTCCAGCTTTGCTATAGCCAGTTCATACATCTGTACCGCTTTTTCATATTGCCCCTTTCTCCAGTACCAGTCCCCCATAACACAGTCAAAATCAGGCTCTTTCGGAAGCTTTTCCACTGCTTCTTTATAAATAGCTTCCACCTCGGCTTCCGGTGCATTCAGGCACTGGGAGACCCTTAACAGGTTTGTATAGGTATAAGAACTTCGCTGATCATATACCCCCAGTTTTTCCGGCATGGCTGCCACCGCCTTTTTGTATGCATCCCTTGCTTCTTCATTTTTTCCGTCTGAAGAATAGGTATCTCCCAGATATCCAAGATAATCACAGTTTTCAGGCTCCTGCTTCAGGATCTCCAGGATGATGTTCCGATTCCTTTCAAATTTTGACTTATCCTTCTTCTCCTGTTCCTGGTATCCGGTATGAAGGAAAGCCAGCTGCTTTGTAGCATCTGTCAGATGCAGTCCGGATCTTCCTTTTCTGACCAGGTGTTCGTGTATTTTTCCTACATAGCGCAGGTCCGGCCGGTTTACAAAAAAGCGGATCATGGTGCCGCCGCTTGTAATATGGTTGTTTTCATCCAGATCTACAATCCCTGTAAGAAGACCATCTACATCGTCTCCAACATATTCCAATATCTCCGGTATCTTCTTTGTATCCTCCGGAGTAAAGCTTTCATCTGCATCAAGAAAGGCGATCCAGTCTCCTTTTGCCTGGTCAATGGCAAAATTTTTGGCAGCAGCAAAATCATTGATCCATGGGAAGAAAAATATCTTTGCCCCCATTTCCCTGGCAATCTCCACAGTACGGTCACTGCTTCCTGTATCTACTACGATCTGTTCACACATGATATCCTTCCCCCAGGAAAGGGCACGGCGGATATTTTTTTCTTCATTTTTCACGATCATACACTGTGATATGGTTTTTTTCATCATCGGTTACCTTCTTTTTAAGTTCTAAAGGACATATTTAAAAAAAGAGGATCTGCGCAAAGCAGATCCCCTAAAAGATGCAGAATCAATTTCAAGATTACTGCAGCATACTTAATACACCCTGAGGCATAGCGTTGGACTGGGAAAGCATAGACTGAGCAGCCTGTAAAAGAATGTTGTTCTTTGTATAAGCTGTGATCTCATCTGCCATATCAGTATCACGGATACGGCTTTCCGCTGATGTAATATTTTCAGAAGTTACCTTCAGGTTGTTTACTGTATGCTCCAGACGGTTCTGGGCAGCACCAAGGGTCGCACGGTAAGTAGATACTCTCTCAATTGCAGCATCTACAGATGCCATTGCCTTGAATGCATCCGTTGTAGTACTAACTTTGATCTGATCAATAGTTAATGCTGCCGCTGTCATAATCAGCTGTGCAACGGTCATTGCGTTGGTCTTATCTGCAGTAGCACCGATGAAGAAAGTCAGGTTCTGCCCTTTCTTCGCAGGACTTAAAGGTGTCTCACCATTGAACTTTGTAGTAGAAGCGATACGGGTAATCTCCTTGTTCAGTGCATCGACCTCAGCCTGGATGTTATCTCTTGCAGTCTTGGTATAAGTACCATTTGCTGCCTGGGTGGTCAGAGTCTTCATACGCTGAAGCATGGAGTGGGTCTCTGTCATAGCACCTTCTGCTGTCTGGATCAGACCGATCGCATCGTTTGCGTTGTTTACAGCCTGGTTTAAACCATTGACCTGGGAACGCATGGTCTCGGAAATAGCCAGACCTGCTGCGTCATCGCCTGCACGGTTGATCTTGTAACCGGAAGACAGCTTCTCTAAGTTTTTGCTCAGTGCACTCTGGTTGGTACTTAAGTTTCTGTAAGAATTGATCGCTGCAATATTATGCTGAATTACCATAATGAATTCCTCCTTTTATAAAAGAAAATATGGCAGTGGACTCCTTTCCTCTGTCTTCTATTGTCCCAAGGGCCCATTCTGGAACAGCAGAATTTTCTTTCTATATATATATCGTCTTATGTAAAAAAAACATAAGCCTGTTTTTCATTATTTCTTTCATTTTTATTTTAAAAGTTCAAGTATGGTCTGAGGGAGATTATTTGCATTTGTAAGCATCATATTAGAGGACTGTAGGACGATGTTACTGCTGGTATATTTTGTGATCTCCTCTGCCATATTGGTATCACGGATCTGGCTTTCTGCCGCCTGCATGTTTTCACTTGTAACACTCAAGTTATTGTGAGTATGCTCCAGATGCATATAAGCAGCTCCAAAAGATGCCCTGACCTTAGAAACAGCCTCTATCGCGTTTTCAATGTATCCCACAGATTTATGTCCCTTTTCTACATCGGAAAAATCTGTCTTATCCAACTGTAGTTCCTTGCTTCCTATATAATAGCGTTCTACATCCAGAACTTCTTCAGCCTGAGCTGAACCGCCGATCTGGAGCGGGATCGTATCGTCCAGCTTTGGCGGCTGCCAGAGCGTTGTATCTGTCTTGGCATCTGCCCTGGAAAACAGGGAGATTTCTCCAAATTTAGTGGTAGAACCAATCCTGTCAATCTCCTCAAGGATCTGGTCTTTTTCCATGTTCAAGGTTTCCCTGTTGGATTGATCGTAAGTTCCATTTGCAGATTTTAAAGCCAGAGTCTTCAGTCTCTGGAGCATGGAATGGACCTCTGTCAAAGCGCCATCTCCTACATTGGTAAGTCCGATGCCGTCATCAATGTTTCTCATCGCCTGGTTCAGGCTGTTGATCCTGCTGCGCATACCTTCCGAGATCGTCAGGCCAGCTGCATCATCTCCTGCACGGACGATCCGAAAGCCGGAAGACAGCTTTTCAAGGGACTTTTTCAGCTTTCCTGTTTCGATCCCTTGATTTCTGGCAGCATTTATGGATGCTATGTTATTCTGTACCTGCATGATGTTTCACCTTCCTTTGTATCTTCTATGAGAATATCATCAAATAACCATTTGTTTTTATTATCGGCAAAATGCCTTACTTTATTGATACCAGCGTCAAGAAGCCGGAATTGCGGGAGTGCAAAGCACGCAGCAATGCGGTATCTGTCTGTCAGATCAGCGTACCCCTATCCTTACCCATATTCATCATCATCTGAAGACGGAGAATCTGCACCATATTAGACCAGTCTTCCCCGGAAAGGTTCTCTCCCTTTCCTGCTGCCAAAAGTGTACCAAGGCTGCTTCCTGTAAGGCCACTTCCTATAAGGCTGCTCACTGCTATACTGCCGGATGTTTTACCATATGTTCCGGTACTCACCGTACGTCCTGCCAGGATCGTATTGTTTCCCGCATAATCTGCCATGATCTTTTTTACATAATTCTGGGTTTCTTTATATGGTGGGATGCCTCCGTATTTGGTCACACTGCCCGGTCCAGCGTTATAGGCTGCCAGTGCAAGGCTTACGTCTCCTCCGAACCGGTCCAGATTTTGTTTTAAGTATTTTGCCCCGCCAAGGATATTTTGTCTGGCATTGTAAGGATCGCTTACTCCAAGAGAACGGGCTGTTCCCGGCATCAGCTGCATCACGCCCATAGCCCCTGCTTTGGATACAGCCTTTGGATTAAACCCTGACTCCGCCTTTGCCACCGCCCTGAGAAGTTTAGAAGGGATCTGATATAAAGCAGAAGCTTCTTCGAAAATAGAATCCATATCTTCTTTTATGGCATTCAGCCCATTTTTCAGTATCCCCTGAAATTCCTGGACCGGTGTTGTCTTCTGTGTCTGATCTGCTGCCTGTGCAGCTAACTTTACTCCATCTCCTGTTATCGGTGCTAAACTCATATTTCTTACTCCTTTCGGCCTGCGCCGTCTGCTCCAAGGTACCAGCCGTCCTGAGAACGGTTTACTGCCATAGATCCATCGTTATTTAAATAATACCAGATATTTTTATCATAAAACCAGCCGGTCTTCATATCCCCATCCGGGTTTAAGTAATACCATGTTCCATTTCCAGTATCCACCCAGCCGGTCTTCATACAGCCATTTCCATCGAAATAATACCATTTTCCACCATACAGGAACCATCCCCTGGTACGGTTTCCTTCAGCGTTAAAGTAGTACCATATACCTCCCACCAGCTTCCAGGTATTGACTGCCAGAGTCCCATCCGGCATAACAAAGTTGTCTCCCTTTAGAGAACCTGCTACGCCGGGACCAGTACTGCTGCTCTGGGAAGTTGCTGCATGTTTTTTTTCTTTCTCCTCTTCCTCACTGTCATCTATATCCTGTTCCTGTGATGTAACAAATTCCCCTTCTTTTAAGTATTTTTTCTGTTCTGCTGTAACCGGGACCGCTTTTACCTGATAATAGTAGATCTTGTCCGGATCTGTCATGTACTCCTTTAAGCTGACAGAGTTATCTGTAACTGTCATCCGTTTTACCACTTTATCATTTCCATATAAAGTCAGGGTATAGCCCGGAGCATAGTCTACCTTCTTCCACACTGCCTTTTCTGAGTCAAGTGAACTCCAGCCTGCTAAAGCTGTGTCACCCAGAACAGTGACCGGCGTATAGTCCACTTTTACCTGCATGGTGGTATTATCCAGGGCTTTCGCCGATACAAAATCCGCCCCGGTCACACGGCATTTGGATCGTCCAAGGGACACAGGAAAATACTTTCCCTGTGCAGCATCCACCGTGATCTCCATCCGTACCTTTTTACCAGGTTTCCAGTTTTCATATTCTGTTTTGTAATAAATATCCCCAATGGATACCCCTGATCCGCTGATGGTGATCTGGGGCTGTGGTATTTCCTCCGGATCTCCAAAAGTGGTGTCAAATTTAATACTCATGGTCTCGATGATGCTGCTCTCTGCCCCATAAGCTGTATACATATGAAAGATTCCCCCCGGTAAAGACTGTAAGCTTCCTGTTCCAAGCAGCAGTCCTGTTCCGGCACAAAGGAGTATTTTTCTGATCATTTTCATATCCATTCCTCACATATCTTTACCTGTACCAGATCCCGTCCTCATTAACATAAAATCCATTGATATACTGGTTTTTTGCCATTTCACCTGAATCCGGCCAAAAATAATACCAATTCCCGTCAATCTGATACCAGCCGGTAGCCATAACTCCGTCAGCATCCAGGAAATAAGTTTTCCCTTCCCGGATCATCCAGCCGGTAAGCATAGCTCCCTGAAGGCTGTTGTCAAGTGTGTTTAAGTAATACCAGGAACCATTCTGTTCCAGCCAGCCGGTATATAAGGAGCCGTCTTCCCTGAAAAAGTAATAATCCGCCCCTATGATCTTCCAGCCTCCATAAGCCATGGTTCCCTGTGTATGCCCATTTTCCGTTAATGGCCAGAAATAATACCACTGTCCATTGATCTTTGCCCATCCGGCTGCCATTTCCCCGGTATCATACAGGTAATACCAGTCATTTGCCAGCTTCTGCCAGCCGGTGAGCATCGTGCCATTGACATCAAAATAATACCAGTATCCGTTGAGCGACTGCCATGCACCCCGGCATATAGAGCCATCCGGAAATCTGTAATTCCATATATTGTCTTTTTTTACCCAGCCTACTGTATCTGTGGTTCCGGGCTTTGCAGAAGGATTTTTTGATTGCTGTCCTTTACCATCTGATACATACCGGTCTGTAATGGAAAGCTCCCCGGATTCTATCCATTCACTTTTTCCACCATATTTTTTTTGGGAATCCGTTCCCGGTACCGTTCGCACCTTAAAGGTATACTCTCCTGTTTTTGTCATATATGGATAAAAATTATACTGGACTGCACTGGTCTGGGAGACGCTGTAAACTTTCGATTTTCCTCTGTAAAGCTGTACCTCGTAATAACCGGATGTGTTATCCGGCTTTTCCCATTTAGCCTGTCCCAGGCTTTTTTCATTCCACCAGGCATCTTCCGGAGCAGCATAGTCTCCTTTGATCCCTTTTACCCGCAGGGTAACTACCAGTTCATCTCCATCTCGTCTGGCAGACACAAATGTGCCTCCACTGATCTTTACATTCGCTTTTTTATAGCTGGAAACAAAATAATCTTCACTGACATCTTCCGGTTCCAGGGTGACTTTCATCTGAGGCTCTTCAGCAGCTTTCAGTTCATTGGAACTTTTATCCGTCCATTCGGCCTCGGAAACGCTGTATTTACCTCCACTTGCATCTACTGCCACTTCTCCATCTGAAACCGTGGTCGTTTCCAGTTTTATATCTGGAAGCTTGCTGCCTGCTTCCAGCTTGGATGTAACACGGATATTTACTGTTTTTATCTCTTTTGCTGCTGCAAAAGCATCTATCTTTCCCCACTGAAACAGCAAGACTCCCGAAAGAAGGAGCAGAAACATTTTATGTCTGTGTCTGAACTTTCTATCAGGTATTTTTGGATTTTGTTTCATTCTCTTTTTCCTCCGATGACGGCACATATCCTAAAAAATAAATGTAGATTTCTATGATCGCCTGATATAATTCTTCCGGCACTGCCGCTCCCAGCTGTAATCTGCTTAAAAGAGTTGCAAGGGAATCATCCTCATAAACAGGAACTCCTGATTTTCTGGCTGCTTCTGTGATCTTTTCTGCCATATATCCCATTCCGGAAGCAACGATCACCGGGGCAGTGTCCTTTTCCGGTGAATATTGAAGCGCAACTGCCTTTTGCTCTAATAGCCGCTCAAACGCTGACATTGATTCCATTCTCCTTTTTTCTTATCTTTGGGAAAACATCCAGAAGACGGTAATGAGCTTTTCTTTCCTGTACCTGCATCATTTTCACGCGCATCCCGTTTCTGGTACATATTTCCTGAAGCTTTGCCTGTATCTCTCCGGCACCGGCAGAAAGATTTTTAGGAACTCCCAATTCCATGGATATTTTATGATCCTGGAGATCTGCCAGAAGCTGGAAATCTCCCAATCCCCTGATCTCAAAGTCCACCAGAAGGCGTATTTTCCTGCCGCCATCTTTCTCTTCTTCTTTTTTCTCTGCATCCGGATCGATCCAAAATTCAGATACCGCCTCTTTTCCCTGATATTGAAAAGGAAGGATAAAATGATTGACAGGCATATATACGCTTTCGTTTACCAGCATCCCACGCATTAGCTGGTAAAAATCCTGTACCTGTTCCAGCCCGGCTTCTCCTTTTGCTCCTCTTTCCACAAGTGCGCCAAAGATATCTCCATAAATATTTCCTTTTTTTCCTTCTGAACCGGTAAGTACAGCATACAGTTCTTCAGGCTCTGTTTCAAAAAAACGTTTAAAATCCCTATTAGCTGCAATTTGTTCAAAAAGGCTCCTGAGAAGGACACTGCTTCCGTTTTCATAACGTGCCCCATAAAGGATCAGCTGGATCACGCTGCTTCTTACACTGCCATAATCATGGGTACGGGAAATATATTTTGAAAGAAAGGGGACCAGCTTCTGAAACAAAACCTGGGCATTTTCTTTCGTTTCCCCATTTTCTGCATTCCAGTCCAGCTGATCCAGAATCGATGCGTATTCCTGTCTTGCAGAGGTGTAAAGCATTCCTTTTATATCATCTGTCAGTTCCTGCATCTGTCCTAAAAGATGCTCGCCGCTGGAATAATTGTTGAATACCTGAAGGAATTTGAGGGCTGTTTCCTGCAGGCCTCTGTTTCCTTCCTGCTGCAAAAGAGTTCTCAGGTTTTCGAAGAAAGTACCGGAAAATTTTGTCTGTCCCTGCATTTTCAAAAAATCCAGCAGCTGGCCAGGATCTTCAAAACTGGCAGAATCCAGCAGCTGCTGCACCATTTTGCCCAGACCTTCATCACCTTTAGCGATAAAGGCTCCATCCCGGAACAGGATCCGGCCCAGGGAATCCTTTATTTCATTTTCCTGCCCCAGCTTCTGAAGAAAGTCAGTATAATTTCCATTATAATTGCGGACGCTGAAGCCACTTTCATTTTCCTGGTCACCAGCGGTACCGCTTTTCTGTCCATCTGCCCGCACTACACGAGATGGGTCAGAAGGATTCTGGATCTGGGAACTGTTCAGGGCGCTTTGCTGCTCCTGGCCTGTATGGACATTTCTATTATCTATATATGTAGAAGGATCTGTTACCTGTAATATATTAGACATGTTTTATTCCTTTTCTTTTTAATTCTATATATTATACTAATATGAGTTTATCCTGCATACTTCCATATGTTTATTTAGTCGTCGTTTTCCCGTTTTTTATAAATATAATTTTTCTTATATTTTCAAGAAAAAAGGCGATAATTTACATAGATTCAGTAAGCATGTGAGAATCACAGGATACTTTTGTGGTCCTGCCGTTTTATTTTAAGGTGAGGAGTAATTGTATGAAAATTCAAGATTCTATCCAGGAGCAAATACACATGGAACATGTATCAATGAGACAAAGCAACATTGCTTTGTCTGATAAAATTTCTGCAAAACCGGCTGATCTTGACCGAGCCAGTTTTGAATACACCGAAGGTATTTCGGCTGATGAAACACTTTTTGCACGATCTCTGGCTCACAGCATTACAGAAGATGTCTGCCGCGAGAAAGGCGTTTCCGTTGAAAAGGCTGCCCAACTGAAAAAACAGGTTGAGGAAGGAACCTACGAACCGGATCCCATGGCCATTGCAAGGGCCATGTATAATCTATGAGGGCGCCTGAAAGCCTGATCCCGGTATTAGAACAGCTGTGTACTGTATTAGAACAGTTATGCCAGGTTGAGGCTGATAAACTAACTGTTATTTCAGCTGATCATCCCGATCAGCTGGAATCTCTTTTAAATGATGAAAACATGCTTTTACTGCAGCTGCGCGGACTAGATAAAAAACGAAGTGATCTTCTTCGCAAGTCGGGTCTTGAGGGCCTTACTTTCCGCCAGATTTTGATGCAGGAGGACAGCGAGGAGGCTGTGGCACTTCTCTCTCCGATCCTGGAACGGTTATCCAGCCAGGCTGAAAAGCTGAAAAAGATAAAAGGTGGCACAGACCGTCTGATCCGGATCCGCATGAAGCAGTTAGAACAGCGCCTTTCCGGTGCGAAGCAGAGCGATCCTCATGTTTATGACAAATATGTCTGATAAAACTGTGGGGACTGCAGGATATTTATATTTTGGAGGTAATAATACTTTATGGTAAGAGCAACTTTTTCCGGTTTTAATACCGCTCTGTCCGCTCTCCAGGCCAACCAGAAACGTCTGGATATTACAGGACAGAATTTGTCAAATATGAATACTGCCGGATATACCAGGCAGCAGTTAGAGGCATCCAGCCTTAATTATACGAATCCTGTTTCCCATTATTCTAATGGGAATGAAACTGCAGTAGGCTTTGGGGTAAGCATGAACCGGGTCTCACAGATCAGAGATCCTTATCTGGATATCCAATACCGCAGCCAGTCTGCTGACTGCAGCTATACCAATCGTTTACAGACTGCCCTTAATTCCCTGTCAAAGGTACTGGACGAAACAACCATTTCCGGCATCCGTCAGGCATTTGATGATGTCCAGTCTACCCTTACAAGCATGCAAGATCCTGCAAAGGTATCCGATCCCATCTATGAAAGTGAGCTGCGAACTAAAATGCAGTCTGTATGTAATCTTTTTAACCAGGCATCCAGACAGATCACACAGGCCGAACAGAATGAATTTCAAAGGCTCACAGGGGAAGGCAGCAGTGAACAGGGCGATGTGCAGAAGATCAATGACATCCTCCGCCAGATCGGTGACCTGAACGTACAGATCAAACGTAACCAGGTTGCCGGTCATCCTTCTCTGGAACTGCAGGATGAACGTAATCTTCTCCTGGATGAGCTTTCCGGTTATATTCCTGTTGAAACCAGATATTACAAGGATGATGCCCATTCCGGGAATAACGCCTATGACTATGATGCAAATGGTGCTGTGATCGGCAAGAAAGATTGGCCTGATGACCTGGAAGTGAGCATGAATTATATTGATGCCCAGGGAAAGAGCCAGAAGCTGATCCTGGTAAACGGATCTGACCTTGGTGCTAACGGTCTCACAAAAAACTACGGTCAGTTAAGTGTGTTAAAAGGCGATCACCAGACAGCTGCTTCTGTTTCTGATCCTGCAAACATTTCCATCAAGTTTGAAAAAGCCCCCAGCTATAAAGGGAATGGACAGGCAGCTGCAGATGTATACGCAGAGTCAAAAGGGATCCATTTTGAAGGCGGCTCTCTTCAGGCAAGCCTGGATATGCTCCAGAAAACAGGTACCGGCAATGTGATAAATGGATCTACTGCTGTGGATGATGTCCGTGGATACCAGTATTACTCAGAAAAACTGAATCAGTTAGCTTCCACTTTCGCAAAATCCATGAATGACATCAACAATGGCAAAAACCACACGGATCAGAATCTTTTATCTAATTCCACCGATGACTCAACAACTGGTATAACAGCCGGAAATATCGGTATCAGCAAAGGCTGGACCAGTGGAACGGTCCATATTTCTACAGACGGCACCAACCGCACAGATACAGTCCTTGATATGATCGCAGCTATGAAGGATACCAAGAAATTGAATGGAAAGACATTTGCTGATTATATGAATAACCTTTCCACCCAGCTGGCATCTGATTCCAGTTCCAACCAGACTGCATTAAAGACGGGCACAACTGTTTTAAACAGTATCCAGGACTCCAGAGAATCTCTTTCCGGTGTCAGCCTGGATGAAGAAGCAACCAATATGATGGCCTACGTTTCAGCCTATAATGCTGCTTCCCGTCTGATGACTGCCCTTGATGAAGTGTTGAATACCCTGATCAGTAATACTGGTGCATAAATATAAGGAGGATTAATAAATTATGAGAGTTGTACGTTCATCTGTTTACCGCAGGTATACTTCTTCTTTAAATGATCTTCAAAGCAATCTGAACAAAAGCATGAACAAGGTTTCTACCGGCGCTGCTTATGAAACAGCTGCTGATAATCCTCTTGCTTATTATCAGGGAAAGAAAATGGATCATTTATATCAGGATGCAAAGAGTAAAAGTTCTATTTTAGGTGATATTAAAAACCGTCTGTACCAACAGGAGCAGGGTGCAAGGGATATCCAGAAAACTTTAAGCAACAGTAAGACTTCCATGCAGTATGTGCTGGATTCCTCCCATAACAGCTCAAAAACTTCTGTCCAGACAAAAAGAGATGCTCTTCTTCAGGATGTGCAGAGCATGGTCAGCAATCTGAACAGCCAGTATCAGGATTTCTATGTTTACGGCGGAAATGATATTACAACAGCTCCGTTTTCTCTAAGCGGAGATGGAAAAACCCTTACTTATACCCATAAGTATTCAGACGGTACCACAAAGACGGTCAATATGACCATGGCATATGATAAAAATACAAATACTTACAGTTATGATTTAGGCCCTAACCCTGATGATGCCCTGAACAACCTTGTGACAGCTATGAGAGAACAAGGCCGGGTAGATATCGGTTATGGCGATATTTCCAACCGCCAGTCTCTTTTAGATACCTATACAGGAGGACTGAATATGCTTACGGGGCTTACTTCAGATTCCTTAAATGCCATGTCTGATGCGGATGCAAAGAAAGCGGTCAAAGCTGCCCTGGAAACCACTCCTGTGGCACTTCTCAGCCGTTCGGTTATGGCCTGTGATAATTATATCAGTGATACTACAACCGTTGATCAATTTACAGATACTATGGGCAGTGTACTTAAGGATGCAGCTAATACAGAGCATACCATCAGCACCGTTTACAGCGACCTTGGCAATAAATATTCCCTGGTAGAAACTACAAAAACCCGTCTTGATACTTTAAGCGACAACCTGACAGAGGAATACAAAGACATTCTCGGAGCTGATCCTTATGAGGCCATCACAGAAATGTACTCTTACCAGTACTCCTATTCTGCTGCTTTAAAAATGGGGTCAAACCTGATGCAGTCATCTCTTTTTGATTTTATAAAATGATACCGATACATTGTTTACAAAAAACAAGCAAAAAATAACTTTCTATTTTCAGGTCTGAAGAAGGTGAAAATGTATGAAACCTGTGATTGAAGCAAATTTTAAACCTTTTGAATCTGTCCGTTTCCGTCAAAATGCCAGGCTGGTTTCAAAGGACCAGCTGGCAGCAAGACAGCATCAGGCTATTTCCCAATACCGCCTGAAAGCACGCCAGGCTCAAAATTACGGGATCAGTTTTCCGGAAAGCATGACCTGTATCCAGGAGATCAGACAAGCTTTTGATCTCCAGGATACTGTGCAAAGAGTACATGGCGCAGCAAACGTCTCTGGATCAGGAAACAGCTTTGGTGATCCATTTTCTGGAAGCCCTGACAATAATGGGTTGTATACCCTTCAGAGAGGTGAATTTGAATTTCGTGTGGCATCTGGCGATCTGGAATACATACCAGCCCTGGAAATGACCATCATAACCTCTTACCCTGAAGTAGAATTTATATATACCGGCACCCCCAATTATGTTCCACCAAAAAAAGAGCCGGATTCCCCTGCTCTTAATATTACCATATAAAAACTGATCCCCGGAGGCTTATACAAGCATGAAGATTGATACAAAATATTACGGCGAGATGGATTATACGAAAGACGAGCTGGTTGTATTTCCAGATGGTTTATTTGGTTTTTCCCAGTACCATGACTATCTTCCCCTCTCTATGGAGGAAGATGACAGCTCCCTGCTGATATTGCAGTCTGTAGACGAACCTTATGTAGCCTTTTTTCTCATCGATGCAGCAGCACTCTTTCCTTCTTATTCACCGGTTCTTCTACCGGAAGAATTATCCTTTCTGGAAGTAAATTCCAGTGATGAATTGTCTTATTATGCCATATGTACTGTAAAGAAGGATTATCTGGATGGAACCGTCAACTTGAAATGTCCTCTTGCCATTAATCCGGATACCCGCAAAGGGATCCAGGTGATCTTATCCAACGCTGACTATAATTACCGCCATACCTTACGTTCTCTTCTTGGTAAAGAGATAAAGGAACAGGACACTAAAAAGGAGATAAATAGCCATGCTGATACTGAAACGTAAAAAAAATGACAGTATCCTGATCGGGAATGACATACGCATCACTGTACTTGACTGCGACAATGGATCTGTCAGCCTGGCTATAAATGCCCCGAAGCATATTTCTATTTTGCGGGAAGAATTGACAGAAGCAGAACGCAGCAACCTGGATGCCTTATTATCTGATACAGATTCACTGCGCTCTATTGAAAAAGGACTGAATTCTTATATGAAGAAATAGACCATAAGCTTAGTGACCCGCAAACGGGTGAATACTGATAAAATGACTCTTATCTGCTAAACCAAATATCATATAGCTCTTTCAGCTGCCGGCGTACGAGAGAAAAAAACTCTCTCAGACGCCGGTAAAATAATGCTCTTTTTTCCATGCGGTTTTCCCATTCTTCTTCTTTCAATATGTCTGATCTAAGATCCAGCGCCTGTTCATCTGTTTCCGGCCCAAATTTCCCAGTCATGCCATAGAATACATTTTTCTCCAGTATATCAAATACCTGGAGTTCTTCTTCCTCTGTCTCCATGCTGGCACATTCTTCCCGTGTTCCAAACCACATATAGCTTAAATGCAGAAGCTTCTGCGCCAGTATATTTACTTTAAATTCCTTTAACCGGTTCTCAAGATCCTGAAGCTGGTTTTCTGCTGCTGTTTTTCTGTAAAATACATATAAGTCTGCCAGGTGGCGTATCTGCAGATGTCCTGTTACATATAGGTAAGAAGACTGCACCATAAGGTATACCAGCTGGTCTATGGCATTCCATTCATAAATGTAGTTTTCATTTTCTTTCAGGAAAGCACGCTGGATCAGCTTTTCCATCCCCCTCTGGTATACCTGGGTTTTAAAAGGAAAGGTATCATAGATTTCAACAGAAAAGCGGCCTGGTATACGCATCTTTTCACCCACTCCCGGATAGAGCGTATCCGTTTCGTAGCCTATATTGACCAGATAGCCTTTTGCAAAAAGATAATCTTCCGGGTCAAGAAAAAAAAGCTTCAGAGAGCTTTCCCCCGCCATTTCCTCTCTTGGATACAGCTGTCTGCGGCTGCTGGAGGAAAGGACAAGTACCGGGATTTTTTTTAATTCCAGAAGGACCAGTATCTCCCGTTCTCCTTCTGTGCAGCTTTCGTTGAATTTCAGAATATCACTGTAGCGCTCATAAAAGCGTGTTTTCCACCGTTCCGGTATTTTTTCATTATTTCCAAGGATTGCAAGATAGATCAGGTTTGAAATTTTATTATAATCTGCAACCCGGAACAGCTTTTCCCAGTCCAGATTTCCATGAAGCGGCTTTAAATCATCCTGGCGCATAACAAATGCAGCCATATTTACCAGTATGCGGCCTTCATAAAAGTTTTGATTTTCCATTTAACTTCACCTGTTTTTTGATATTCTTCTGTTAAGTCCCCCATCGATCCTGCGTATCTTATCTAAAAGCTTTTCTGTGCGGCAACGCAGATCCTCAATACGCTTCTCCAGCATTTTTTCCTGCTCTGTCTTTCCCTGAAAACAGCTTTTTACATTCTTTAATGGACCTTTAGCCAGATCTCGTAGATACCGGGCCTGAAGGCTGTTTCCCGCAGTCTGCAGGATGATCTGTTCTTCACAGTCTGCATGGCGCTGCAGCTGTTCTCCCCTCATATCTAAAAGAAGAGAGGCGGAGACTGTGTCGCCTCGCTCCACTGCCTCCGCCAGTTCTTCCGTCAGACTACAAACTTCTCTTAATATATTATATCTCCTTTGAAGATATATCACAATTGTTTCCAAGTCTGCACTCATATATTCTCCTTTAACCGAAAACACTTCGTTCTCTCACAATGTGCTGATCACCGGAAATCTTTCCCGCCTGGTTAAATGCATCTCTTAATTCAGAAAGTATGTGGCTGATCCTTGGAAGCTCTTCTGCCCTGCGTTCCCTTCCTGCTTTAACACGGCTGATATCATAGATCAGGTACTCATAGATACGTTTCAGATCCTTGCTGATGGGATACTGCATATCCAGTATCTGTATTAAATACCGGACGATCCGTCCTGTTCTTTCGAGACATTCTTCAAAAGTCTCATATTTTTTATCCTCAAGTGCGATCTGTGCCATTTTCAGACGCTTCACTGCTTCGTCATACAATAAAAGCAACAACTCCAGATTGCTCATAGAATAGATCGTACTTTCCTTGTACTGCTTAAACTTTTCATACATGTTTCCTTACCCCCATCAGCCACCTAACTGTGACAGGTAGCTGGACTGTGAATTCATCTGATTGATCAGCCTTTCCATCTGCGTAAACTGGCTGATATAACGGTCCTGCTCAGTTGACAGCTGGGACTGCAGGTTTGTGATGGTTTCCTGCATATCCTTTAATTCTTTATAAATACTGTTGTTAGTCAGGGTCAGGCTTAGTTTTTCAGATCCTGCCTCTTCAATAAGCACACCATAGGAATTTCCATTCCTGCTTGCATATCTGGTGGCATAAGTAGAAAGAGTACTGTCTATGGTGTTTACAATACCATGCGTGCCTGTGAACAGGTCTGATACCTTTTCCGGATCACTGTCCATGGCAGTTTTAAACTTTTCTTCATCAAATACGATCTTTCCACCTGCTGTGTAATCATCTGAGAAGGAAATTCCGATCTTTTCAAGATCGTCATAAGAAACACCGTTTATCATCATTGAAGAGAAAATACCCTGGGTAGCATTGTCCAGATCTTTTAAAGCGCTGCTGTTGTACAGAATACCCTCTTTTGCCTTATCCTCCCAGTTTTTAATGGAGGTTTCATTCATTTCATTTTTCTGGTCATCTGTCAGAGGCTTATAATTACTGTCCGGCTTGGTTGTTGCCTGGGTGCGGACCTCATCGATCATGGCATTATAAGCTTCAATGAATTTCTTTACAGTCTCTGTCACCTTTTCTGTATCTGCTGAAGCAGTAAAGCTGACGCCTCCTTCAGCAGTGGCAGAGCCTGTATTAAATGTATTAGTGGCTCTAATATCCAGACCGTCAATGGAGAAGGTATTGCTGCTGCTGGTAATGGTGGTCTTTACACCATTATAGAGAATACTCATCTCACCGTCTGTGCCATCTTGGCTTACCCCGCCGAAAATGAGATTTGCTGCATCATCTTCCGCACCAAGGCTGATCTCACGGCCCTCACCTTTTTCATTGGAAGAAAGAACAAATTTATTTTCCCTGCCCAGATAGGTGGCAGTTACTCCTGCATCTTTATTATTATTGATCGCAGTAAGCAGTTCGCTAACTGTAGTATCAGCAGTAATGCCTTCTATTTTTGTACCATTGACTGTAAAGTTCTCTAATGCATTGTTTAAGTCTTCTTTTGTCTTGTACTTTTCCAGTCCCAGCTTGCCCCTGTTCTCCCACAGGCTGCTTCCTGTACTGATCTTGTTTGACTGGGTAGATGTGATACCCAGGGCATTCTGAAGTTCCTTTGAGTCTGCGGATATCTGTAATGTCTGTTTGTTGTCTTTTGCAGTGCTGTCTGTTGCAGTGTTGTCTTTTGGAATAGTAAACGTCAGTCTGTGTTCATCATCCTCACCTACAGTAACCTTTCCTGAACCGAAGGCTTTATTCAGTTTTGTCTGTAAGCTAGTCTTAAAATCTGAAAATTCTTTTATCTCTTCCTTATCGCCGATCAGTTCAATATTCTTTGTCTGTCCGCCATAAGAAACAGAAATTGATTTTCCCTTAAGATAGCTGGAAAGGGACTGCTTTGTTATAGCTGCAGCCTCGAATGAAGATGTATGGTCGTTAAATTCCTTAAGTGAAATGCCGTTATCTATATCATCCTGATTCATTTTTTTGTCGGAATTAAAGCCAAGACTCTTTAAAGCAGATGATGTTCCCCTGATCACACAGCTTTTTCCTTTATCGGTAATATTTGGTGTCTGACTGATCTGGATCTGAGCACCACTCAGTTCAAATTTAATACCGCTCTTTCCATCTTTTCCGAGAAATCCTTGGGAATCAAGGGCTTCATTCAGCTGGTTTACTATATCTTTAGAACTAGCTGTATAATCAATGGTGACTGTCTCTGTTTTTCCACCGTCCAGCTTTTTTTCATAACTGGTGGGGAACGTAAAGGTTGCCTCCTCTGTGAATTTCTTATCTGTAATACTGTAGGTTCCAAATGTCAGCTTCGTTCCGGAAAGATTGGAGGTCTTTACTTCTTTATTTTTAAAATCAGACGCGCTGATGCCGCCTAAGGTAATAGGTGAAGCTCCTTTTTCGCCGGAGATCAATGTGGCAGATGTTGCTAATTGGTTTACCCCCAGAACTGATACCCTGGATGCAGTGTCTGCATTTCCTGTCGCTGATATATATTTTGTATAGGCAGGATCTCCCTGTGCACTGACCTGGTTTTTTGCAAAGAAATCACTGTTTTTTAAGCTCTTTGTTGCTGAATAGCTAAGGTAATTGTCCTGAAGATCTATGATCTTATTGCTGATAGAACGATATGCATCCCGCTTCCATTCCAGTTTAGTCATAGCCTGCTTCTTGGCTGTGATCTTGGATGTTGTTCTTGCTGTCATCTGTTCGATCAGTGCATCCCTGTCAATACCGGAAGCTAAACCACCAAATCCTCTTAAAGCTGTATTTCCAAGACTGCTGCTTGTACTTGATACACTTGACATATCTGCTGCTCCTTTCAGTCATGTGATGTCGCGGAGTACATAAAATGCGCCGCTTCTGTATACTTTATCCCTGTGATCCTATAGATTCTATATAAATATTTCGGCGCAGCATGAAAATTTATAAGATATGGCGTGGACGTTCTTTTACATCCATACAGGCTCTTATGGACTGGCTTATAACAGCCACACGGAATTTATTGTGGTAATAAGTTAACAGCATCGGAACTGCCGTATTATCTGCTACAATATATTTTGGAGGCAGCCTGGTAAGCATCAGCGCTTTTACATCTGCCTGACAGCGGCTGCAGGTACAGGTGCCATTGCTTTTTAAGGCGTCAAGGATCAGTTCCGGAGTAAGGATCTCCTCCATAATGTTTACGACCCGGTAACCTGGACCATCTTCCTGCTTCTGCTCTTCCTGAGATCCCGGCTCTTCCTGAGATCCCGGCTCTTTAGTTTTTTCCTGTACAGGTGTCCCGACCTTTATTTGGGGCTGCTCTTCGGGCTGCTCTGGCTGTTCCTGCGTTTGTTTTGTCTGCTCCTGGGGCTGTTCTGGCTGTTCTTCCTGCTCCCGGGACTGTTCTGCCTGCTCTTCTGCATGTTTTTCTTCCTGTTCTTTTTCCAGCTCACGGATCAGATTCTTCTGGATCTCTTCTGACAGCTTTCCTTCTTCTCTTGGATCAACTACAGTCACATTAGCGGAAGGCACTCTTACCGGTTCTTCAGCAGCTGATCCTTCCTGCTGTGTTTCACCGGAAGCTGAAGAAGACGGCTGTGTTTCGCCAGAAGACGCAACTGGCGGCTGTGAACCTGTGATGAGGTTCAGCACATGTGAGGTTTTATTTGTTTTTTTTGCCATATTATTTCTCCCTGAAACCTATGATCTTTTCTACCTCATCTAAAAACTTTCCATAGTCCTTTACAGCTGATGCTCTCGGACTGTACTCAAAAATACTTTCTCCATGGGCCGGTGCTTCTGCAATAGCCACTCCGGACCTTATTTTTGTGTCAAATACCCGGGTTTCCAGCTGCGCGGCCAGCTGCCCGGCCATTTCCAATACATCCCTGCAAAGACATGTTCTTGAATTAAAGCGGTTTAGCAGGATACCCATGATCTTAAGGCCGGGATTGATCTGTATGCGGACAGATTCTACTGTTTCCTTTAACTGTGACAGACCAACCAGACTGAGGATATCCGATGCCATTGGTATAATAAGATAATCAGAAACTGCATATGCGTTAACTGTGAGAAGATTTAAGGCAGGGGGTGTATCGATCACAATATAGTCATAAAAATCCATTACCGGCTTTAAAACATTTTTTAAAATAGATTCTTTTTCTTCTCCCGGATTATACTCCAGACCACTGCTGCTTAATGTAATATCAGAAGGAAGGATATCGATCCCTTCTGTGCGGCTGATAGCCTTTTGTATGGATATATCTCCTTTTAATACATCCAGTATGGTAGATCCTCCTTCGGTATCCAGACCAAGGCAGAATCCAAGATTTCCCTGTGGATCCAGGTCTATACACAGAACTTTTTTACCTGCCATTGAAAATCCTGCCGCCAGCGCTGCTGATGTTGTGGTCTTTCCCACACCGCCTTTTTGATTTGAAACCGTAATGACCATTTATGTATCTCCTTTTATCCTCTTTTCTGCATACAATGACACAGGTGCCAGCCGTTTTTCTGACACCATGATATCAGAAAAATACACTGTATTATTCGCCAAGGCGTTCCATGGATTCCTCTACCTGTTTTACCAGCTCCTGGATTTCCTGATATACAGCTGCTGACTCATTTGCCATACGGCCGATCTCATCTGCCACGACCCCGAAGCCTACACCTGCTTTTCCTGCGCGTCCTGCTTCAATGGCTGCATTCAGGGAAAGCATTTTTTCCATTGTGGCTGTCTGCTCCAGTCCTTTTGCCTTATATTTGATCTGTCCTACTGCATCCCGTACTTTCTTTTCCTCTTTTGCAAATGCTTCTACGCTGTCTGCATTGCTCTTCCGGTAATAAAGGGCATTAGCCCACAGATTCAGCATCTCAGCTAAAAGCTGTCCACTGGCACTTACTACTTCCTGGCTCGGGGCTGAATCACCCGGGTAATCTCCAAGGACGATACCTCCGATCACTGTACCTGCACGGAATCCTCCTACTGTAAGATCCTGGGTAAACTCACGCAGTTCATTGTGTTTTCCACTGGTATAACGGCTGTAAAAACTGGTAAAGGAGCTTCCTCTTATAATATATTTTCCCTTCATATCCACTACTGCTGCTGTCATGCCTGTAGCCGTTAAAAACAAATCCTGGATCCTCTGAAGCTCTTTCATATCCAGGATCTGACGGATATCCAGATTTTCTGTACTTTCATCTTTTGTAACGGTATCCATATAGGAAGTTTTCCCTGATACAGCTGATCCTGTTGCCACTTTAGAAGCTGTAACTTCATTTTTGGCTCCATTCTGGATCCACTGGGCCAGCTTGCGGTCTGTTTCCCGGATATGCTTAACCAGCACGCTTACCATATAGTTGATCTCGCCAAGGGAATTGATCGTCGGGCCTTCCTGCTCCAGCTTTATAATGGCATCACCCAGTTTCTGTTTATACCATTCATGAAATTTATGATGTTCTGTATATTCCGGATATTTTGACTGCTTCTGGAGATCCTCCTCATCTGAAAAGTGTTTCGTTACATATTCAACAAGAAATTCTCCCAGACTTGAAAGATTTTCTCTTCCCTTTCCCTTTGAGCATGCATCCAGAAGGGTATTGACTTCGTCAAAAATCTTCCTGTGCTCACTGTCGATCAGTTCATTTCCTGTTACAAGATCTTGTGTTAATACATATTTTTCCATCCTTAGAGTCCTCCTTACTGCTGACTGTGCTGTTTTTTAAAACGGGCAAGCAATTCATCCATTACTGTGATCAGATGCCCGATCTCCGGCTTGGAAAGCTGTTCGTCTGCACCTAATTCTTTCCCCTTCTGCCTCATCTGCTCATTGATCAGGGACGAGAAGATGATAACCGGGATTTTCTTTAAATGTTCGTCATCCTTGATCAGCTTTGTAAGCCTGTGGCCATCCATTTCCGGCATTTCGATATCTGTAATGACCAGATTGACCTTATCATACAGATCAGAATCATTATGTATTTGTGAAAGATAATCCCATGCCTCCTGACCATTGGAAAAATTCTTTATATTGGTAAATCCGGCTCTTTCCAGGGAATCATCGATCATTTTACTTAAAAGAATGGAATCTTCCGCGATCACAATAGGACTGTTGCAGATAGGACGGTCTCCCATCTTATCTACATCTGTCACCTGTATGGTTGTTTCCGGTGCGATCTCTGCCACGATCTTTTCAAAATCCAGGATGATCACCAGCTCTTTTCCGCACTGGGCAATACCGGTAGCAACACTGTCATCTCCATTTGCAATGGTCTTATCTGGCTTCTGTATGTCTTTCCATGAGATCCTACTGATACCTTCGATGCTGTCTACCCGGAAAGCAACGGTCATTTTATTAAAATTTGTTACAATAAACAAATCTCTTGGCCCATTTTCCCGATCATTTCCTGTAAGATATTTTGCCAGGTTGATCACTGTGATCAGCTCATCCCTTGGTTTAAAGATACCTTCTACTGCCGGGTTTGCATGAGGCATCGGTTTTACCTTTTCACTCATGATGATCTCTTGGACTTTTGCTACATTAATGCCATAAAATTCGCCCATAACTGTGAATTTCATTACTTCGATCTCGTTTGTTCCTGATTCTAAAAGAATCCCTTCTTTTTCATTTTTGACCATGATCTTCTCTCCTTTTTTCTGTAAACAGGCATGTCACAGATGGTGACACCACCACAAATGAAAGCCCTGGCTATAGATGGCGTTCCGGTCGTCCCACTGTACGCACGATCACATCGCCTGTTGCAAGATCTAAAAGCATGGTACGGGCATAATTTCCTCCTGTATCCTCTGCTGCGATACAGATTCCTTCCTGGGCCATGACTTTTTTTACACTTTCTGCATTTCTCTGCCCGATATTTCCAAAGCTGCTGTTTCCGCTGATCTCAAACATCTTGGCTCCCCCTGCGATCTTAACTACCATCCGGCTTTTTACCATACCGAATATTTTCAGCTTTCTGAGGGTTTCCCTGATGCCGCTGTCTGCAAATTTAAATGGATTGGAATCCTTTCCTTCAAACTGTGCCGGAAGCATGATGTGCAGAAGTGCTCCCAGACGGGTAACCGGATCATAAAAGGTTATCCCGATACAGGAACCCAAAGCATAGGTTATGATCCTTCCTTCCCCTCGTGAAAACTTCATATCACCGATTCCTACTTTTAATTCTGTGCCTCCGATCATTATGAAACTCCCAACCTCTCTAAAATATCGTTTAGAGAACGAATATCCGGCAGCATGAGCAGCCAGTCAGAAAGTGCTTTTCCGCCGATCACAAAATCTGCATTGCAATACATCAGTTTATCTGTTTCATATCCATACTCAGCAATAGGTACCATTAAGATCCCACCCAGCATGTTGATGGTAGCACTTGGAACAGACAGTTCCACCTCTACATTTACAAGTTGTGAAAAAGCATTTATATAAGAACAGATAATGATGTTTCCTACTTCTACCAGTGCTGATCTGGCCATTTCGTCCATATCCAGAAAGGACTTATAACGGCTTCCAAGCAGTTTTTCCAATACCTCATTTGCAAAATCCAGGTCGAAAAGGAACAGCATCAACCCCTCAATATCACCTGACATTTTTACAAGAGCTGCTGCAACAAGCTCCTCCGCATCACCGATCCGGTTCATGGCATCATTGTATCCCAGGATATTCACAGATGGGATCGAGATCCGGACTTCTTTCTGCAGAAGCTTGGAAAGAGCAGTTGCTGCATGACTGGTACCGATACTGCCGATCTCCCGCATTACATCCAGAGCCTGCAGGTCCATATCTTCATATCGCTTTATTTCCATTTTTTACCTTATCCTCTCAGTGAATTGATCGTTCCCTCTATATCATCTGATGTAGTGATCATTTTTACAGCATAGGAAAAGGCTCTCTGGCATTCGATCACATGGACCATTTCTTTTGCCATATCGGTGCCTGAATTCTCCAGTGCCCCCTTTTGCAGGACCGCATCTGATTTTAAAGAAGCTTCCATTTCATCCTGTACTTTATATTCATTATCTCCTACGCTTAAGAGACGGCTGGGATTTGAAAATGTGTATACACTTACCTTAGGAAGGTCAGTATCATCCTCTGTGCTGTCTGTATCATCTGTATCGTAGTCATCGTCTTCTGACTCTGATTCCTCCTGCAGCTTTTCTACATCTGTTACTTCCAGCTTAAGAGGCTGCCGGTTTTGGTCCAGCACCAGCTTTCCATCTTCTGTTGTAAGATAAAATCCATCTTCACGTTCTCCCCTGTGAAAATGACCGTTTCTTGTATAGGTGATCTCACCTGATGCAGGATCCTGTATCATAAAAAATGCATTAGGCTCCATAATTGCATAATCATATTCTTTTCCGGTCTGAGTAGCACCGGCTGTACTAAAATCCGTCCAGGTACGCTCCAATCTGGCTCCTGAACCTGTCTGCAGCTCTGTCTGGGCATTTTCAGAATCATTAAGATTATAGTGGATCAGTTCAGAAAAAGCCGCTGTTTTAGGTTTAAAGCCTGTATTGTTGATATTGGCCAGGTTATTGGATACAACTGACAGTTTTTTTGTAAACTGTCCGGCTCCTGCTGCTCCTGTATAAAATGACATATTCATTTCTTTATCCTCCTTACAGCTTACCGACATCTGACACAGACTTACTCATGATTTGATCATACATTCTCAGTGACTGGGCTGCGCTTTGAAGCGCTCTCTGGGATGACATCATAGCTGTCATCTGCTCCACCATGTCTACATTGGATTTTTCCAGCATTTTCCATTGAACGGTTGTATCTGCAGGCGTTGTTTCTGCCTGTGCAGTAGAGAAAAGTCCATTATCCTCTGCATGAAGCTGCCCCTGATCTGGAAAATCCACTACTTTCAAAGTTCCATAATCCTCTATGGTAACTTCCTGGCTGCCGCTTTCTTCACCATCAGACTGATTTGTAATAGCAGCAGTAATGTGTCCTTTGGAATCAACTGTAAAGTTCTCATTTTTGATCTGGACAGGCTGTCCTTCTTTGTTTAAGACTCTTCCTGCCTGGTTTAAAACCAGATATCCATCTTTATCTACTGAAAATGAACCATTCCTTGTATACCGGATGCCCTGTGATGTCTGGATGCAGAAAAAGCCATTTCCATTTAAGGCAAAGTCATAGATCCCATCTGTCTGTTCCAGACCGCCCTGGTTATAATTGGTATAAACCTGCTTTGCTGTCTTTATTTTTGAAACAGTTGCCAGCTGGGTTGGATTTTCTTTGCTATACTGTCCTGTACGATAAAGCATTTCTTCCTTGAAAGTACTGCTTACCATTGTTTCATTTTTATATCCAGGAGTCTGGATATTCACCATATTATTGCTGATGGTATTTAAGTTCCTGCTCTGGGTCAGCATGCCTGACGCCAGATTATAAAATCCCTGATACATCTGACTTTATCCCCTTTCCATCTTTTGTTTCTATAAAATGGCGCAGCTTACGCAAGGCGATCGTGTGGATCTGGGATGCTCTGGGCTGGCTGACACCTATGACCCGGCCCACCTGTTCCATTTTCAACCCTTCCATATAATGCAGTGCCAGTGTTTTCTGCTCTTTTTCATTTAGCTGGGCTATGCCTTCCGCCAGCACCCGCATATCCTCTTCCCACAAGCATGCCTCCTCAGGCTGTACCTGGGTATCGTTGTTTGTGATCTGGACTCCATTGGATGTATTCTGGTTTTCCAGTAAAAAATCAAGAGACTGGATATTTCTCCTGTTTTTCATGGAAATGATCCTCTGGCAGCGTTTTTTTTCTATTCCAAGATGCTTGGCCAGTTCATCAACTGTTGGTATTCTTCCTAATTCCCGCTTCATGTCCTCGCATGCAGATTCTATAATACCCAACTGCTTGTAAAATCCCCGGGGCATCCACTCCTGTTTTCTTACATAATCCAGCATTGCTCCTCTTACCCGCGTTGTAATGTAAGTGGAAAACTTAATGTTTTTATCCGGATCATACATATCGATCCCTTTTATGATCGCCACCACACCCTCATTTACTGCATCTTCCATCTGCATAGTGGTAGAATAAAGATCGTATAACTTTGCTGCCATGGTTCTTGCTATGTACAGATACCTCATGGTGATCTCTTTCTTTATTTCTAGATCTTTCGTTTCTTTATAAAGCGCAAATAACTCCTTTTCTGCTTTTTCTTGATTTTCTACCATAACTTTTTCACTCCTGTTATCTGCTGTTTATATCATTTGACCGTACACTTATGATCCTTTTTTCATTGTACTTATATTTCCAATTGACTGGATCTGCACATTATTTGCGATCTCATTAAATGAAAGCACCCTGATATTAGGATAAAAGGGTTCTACCAGATGGTAAAAATGAATCCTCATAACCTGTGAAGTCAGAATCACCGGGTTCTGTGATAAACCACTGAACTTTTTTATCTGCTCTGCCAGCTGCCGGATGACATGCTGGAGCATTTCCGGGTTTAATGCCAGATATAAGCCATTTTCCCCTTTTGACAAGGATGCGACCATTTCCCGTTCCAGCTGGGCATCCAGTGTGATGACTTTCATGCATCCATCTGTACAGTACATGCGGGTAATGGTACGTTTAAGAGCTGTCCTGATCTTTTCTACTGTCTGGTCCAGCTCTCTTGGAGGAAGACCTGTTTCTGAAGCTGTCTGCATCAGATTCTCTACAATGGTCTCCAGGTCGCGGATCGGGATTCCTTCTTTTAGAAGGTTTGTAAGAACTCTCTGGAAATAACTGTAGCTGATCATCTGTGGTATTGCCTCTTCCACCAGTTCAGGAGCTGTTTTTTTGAGATTTTCCGTAAGCCTTACCACTTCCTGTCTTGTAAGCAGTTCGTATGAATGCTGCCGGATGACTTCTGAAAGATGCATGAGCAATACAGACAGAGGATCAATGACCGTATAACCATATAATTCAGCTCGATCTCTGTTTTCAGGCTTGATCCACCTGCTGGGTATACCGTATGCCGGTTCAATGGCCTCAATACCTTCAATTTCTTCTTCCACCTTCTCTGGTTCCAGAGCAAGGAAATAATCAATCAGGATCTCTCCTCCTGCAATTTCTTCTCCTTTTATGCGGATACTATACTGACTTGGTCCCAGGGAAGAACTGTCCCGGAGCCGGATGGATGGGATCACAAATCCCATATCCTGGGCATATTGGCGGCGGAATATAACGATCCTGCTGATCAGCCTTCCGCCTACTGACTCATCTGCCAGAGGGATTAGACTATAACCAAACTCGATCTCCACTGGCTCCAGTGTAAGAAGGCTGTATACATTATTTACATCTTTAAAATATTCTTCCTCACTTACTTCCTCTTTTGCAGCAGCTGCCTGAGCCTGTGGGGAATCCTGAAGCTGGGTAGAAGGAGCCATTGCCATTTCTGCCAATGCCTGTGGCTCTTTTTTTATCTTTCCGGAAAGATAAAATCCGCTTCCCATAAGACATGCAGCCACAACCAGAGTCCTTACTGCCGGCATTCCAGGTATCACAGCCATAACCGCCACTGCTGCACCACTAACGATCATAGCATGAGGCTGGGCCAGAAACTGCTTTGATACATCTTCATTTAAGCTGCCTTCTGAAACAGCTCTTGTAACGATCATTCCTGTTGCAGTAGAAATAAGAAGAGCTGGTATCTGGGATACCAGACCATCACCTACTGTCGCAATGGAATAGGTACTCAGTACCGCTGAGATGCTGCTGCCGGACTGTACAATACCGATGATACTGCCGCCGATCAGATTAATGGCAGTTGTGATAAGTGACATAACTGCATCGCCCTTTACAATCTTAGTCGCACCATCCATTGCACCATAAAAATCTGCTTCTCTCTGAACCTTGGCACGCCGTTCCTTTGCCTGTGTTTCATTGATCAGGCCAGAACTAAGGTCTGCATCAATAGCCATCTGTTTTCCCGGCATGGCATCCAGATTAAATCTGGCTGCCACCTCTGCCACTCGTTCTGCACCTTTTGTGATAACAATAAACTGCATCAACACGATGATCAGGAAGATGATCAGACCTACTACTACGTTTCCTCTTAAAACGAAATCACCAAAGGCAGCAATGACACGGCCTGATGAACCTCCCTGAGAAAGGATATTTCTCGTGGTTGAAACATTGATACCCAGACGGAACAGCGTGGTAATAAGCAAAAGAGAGGGGAATATGGAGAATTCCAATGGCTCCCGAATGGTCATGGTTATTACCAGGATCATCATGGAAAGGGACATATTCAATATGATCGCCACATCCACCAGTCCCGCCGGAAGGGGAATGATCAAAAGCAATATGATCGTGATCACAAACATAACCACTGAGTAACTCAATAACCGTTTCATTCGTCCATTAATCTCCAACTATTATTTTTTATCTTTATTTTTCCCGTTGTCCTGTTTATACAGATATACCAGGATTTCCGCTACTGCTGTATAAAATTCTGAGGGGATCGGCCTGTCCAGTTCACAGGAATTGTACATAGCCCGTGCAAGTGGTTTATTTTCAATGGTATAAACATTGTTTTCCTCCCCCACCTTTACGATTCTTAACGCCAGTTCATCTAATCCCTTGGCAAGTACTACCGGAGCATTGTCATGATCAGGATCATATTTTAAAGCAATGGCCACATGGGTAGGATTTCGTATGATCACATCTGCCTGGGGAACCTTCTGCATCATCCGGCTGGATGCCATCTGACGCTGCAGGCTTTTGATCCTGTTTTTAATCTCAGGATTACCTTCTGTCTGTTTATACTCATCTTTTACTTCCTGCTTTGTCATGCGAAGCTCTTTTTCATATTCCCAGCGCTGATACAGATAATCGCCAAAGGCAATGACCGTAAAGGCAATACATACACGTATCAGCAGATCAAAGAGCATTTTCATCATATAAGCCGCAGATGCTGCAGGATTCATATCGATCATTGATGCCATGGGCTGCAGATCCCGTTTCAGTATGTTGTAAAGCAATACCAGCAGCAGTGTTATCTTGATGGAGTTTTTCACCAACTCTACTGCATTTTTCATGGAAAACAGACGTTTTATACCTGAAAGAGGATTAAGCCTGTTCCATTTTGGCCGTATGGATTTAAAAGATACATTAAAACGTGTCTGTACTCCATGCGCCACAATTCCAAGTAAAAGGGCTAAAAGCAACAGAGGAAGCGCACATTTTAAAAACACAGACAGTGTAACAAAAACAAGGCTGGCTGAAAGCATATCTTCTGAGGACCGGGCTGCTCCATCTATGACCCAGGTCATATAAGTTTTCAGCTGTCCGTATATAAAAGGAAGCCATATGCGGATCCCGAAAAATATGCCTGCCAGGATCAATACGGTAGCTACATCCCTGCTTTGGAAGATATTTCCTTCTTTTCTGGCATCCTGCCTCTTTTTGGCGGTAGGCTGTTCTGTTTTCTCCTGACCACTCTGTCCCATCTTCTGTTACACTCCCTTCAGACTGGTTTCATATTGCTTAAAAGCTTCCACATCATCTGATACATATATGTAAAGATGGTATTTATATAATCTGCCATTGGCGAAAACAGCAGCAGCATCATCAAAAGCCCCATTATGATCTTTACCTGGAAATTTACCGTAAAAACATTGATCTGGGGAATGATACGCATCAGAATCCCCATTGCCAGTTCTGATACAAGCTCAATTGCTATCATTGGAAATGCAAACTGCATACCAGTAAGGATTCCCTGGCAGAATCCAGCTGTGATCACATGGACCAGCATGGGATTAAATGTCACTTTTCCAAAAGGGATCAGCTGTACCGACTGGTAAAACAATGCTAACAGCCGTAAATGACTGTTGCTGGCAAAAAAGATAAGTACCATAAATGCATAATAAATACCGGAACTGACCGTTGACTGGGTTCCATACTGGGGATCATAAACCTGAGCCATGCTAAGTCCCATTGAATAATCCATAATGGAAGAAGCAAACCGGATAGTAAGGAATGCCAGTTCCATTGCAAAGGCCAACACTGCCCCAAGAAAAAGCTCTCCCGCAAGCATCAGGATGTATTCTGCCATTGATCCCGGATATGCCATCTGGGTCTGGTCTGCAGACAGATACAGGAGCAGTGACAGGGCAAAAATAAAATATGCCCTTATTTTTACAGGAAAATTACTTTTTCCAAAAAGGGGATTGAATCCGATGGCTCCGCTCATACGCATCACTGCCATTGAAAATGTGATAAACATAGATCTTCTTTACCCCTTTGCGATCAATTCCACTATGTATTGAAAAAATTCCTGAAGCATAACCAGCATAGAACTTCCTAAAAAACCTAAAAGCACCATAATAGCCAGCAGCTTGGGGACAAATGTCATTGTCTGTTCATTGATCTGTGTGGCTGCCTGAAAAACAGCAATGACCACACCTACGATCATACTGAGCAACAGAAATGGCAGCGACAGCTTCATTGCCAGCTGAAATGCTTCATACATGATATCCAGGATCTGCACTTCTGTCATATTCCCACCTCTTTCCTACCGGAAGCTTTGTACCAGACTTGAAAATAAAAGTTCCCAGCCATTTACTGTAATAAATAAAAGTAACTTAAAGGGAAGAGAGACCATAGTTGGCGGAAGCATTACCATACCCATGGACATAAGGGTGGTAGACACCACTATATCTATAAGCAGAAATGGAAGATAAATCAGAAATCCTGCAAGAAACCCTTTTTTTAATTCGCTGGTCATAAAAGCCGGTACAACAACAGTAAGAGGATATTCTTTCACATCTTTCTTAACTTCCTGTTTTGACATCTGTACAAAATGATCCAGCGTATCCTTCTCTGTATTGCGAAGCATGAATTGCTTCAGTGGATCTGCCATGCGGCTTACTGCCTCCTGCTGTGTGATCTCCCCATTTTTATAGGGCTCGTAGGCAACCGTATTGATCTGGCCTATAACCGGACTCATAATATACAGCGACAAAAAAAGTGCCATGCCTGTTAATACCATATTAGGCGGCGTCTGCTGGACTCCCATTGCATTTCTCGTAAAAGAAAGTATGATTATGATGCGCATAAAGGAACTCATCATAACCACAATGGAAGGAAGCAATGCTGCAAAGGTAAGCAGCATGATAATATCCAGCGCAGGAACATTTCCTCCATTTAAGCCTGTAATCAGCTCATTCATTCGTTTTCTCCTCCTTAAACCGTTCCAGAACCTGGATCCCCGTCTGACTGGTCCCAAGCAGATATTGGTTTTCATCCAGTTTAAGAAGGATAATGTACTGATCGTTTCCTACTTTTAGTTGTTCCAGTATCCGCACCTTCCCCCCTTTATTTCCATAAGGGGCATTTTTCCCCAGGTACCGGCTTGCCTGCCATGCCAAAAACAAAATGACTACAAAAGCAAGCAGCATACCTGTTGTAGAAACAATATCTGTTATCATATTAAAGGCTCTCCGGATTGATATCCCTGGTTACAATATCAGTAATACGGATACCAAAATTATCCTCTACTACTACAATATCTCCTCTGGCAACACACTGTCCATTTACATACAGGTCTGCCTGTTCTCCTGCCATTTTGTCCAGGACCACAAGAGATCCCTGGGTAAACTCCAGAATGTCTTTTACCAGCTTCTTGGTGCGTCCTATCTCCACAGATATCTCCAATGGCACCTTCATAAGCATTTCCTGGTTGGCACTTTCTTCTCCCTTTTCAATTCCGGAAGCTTCAAGACCGGGTGCTATTGCCGGCCGGATCAGAGCCGGTTCCCTGGATTCCGTTTTCTCATCCTCTTCCCGTTTTTCCATGCCCTGCATCATCTGCATCATCTGCATCTGTGACTGCTGCATCTGATTTAAAAGCTGCAATAAAGCCGGATTCATATCTGTGGAAATGCCAGCCGCCATACCTGCCGGCATCTGGGTATATACAGGCTGGGGGGCCGGGGCTGGCTGCGGTTCTGGTACTGGCTGCGGGTCTGGTACAGGCTGCGGGGCCGGGGCTGGCTGCGGTTCTGGCTCAGGCTGCGGGGCCGGGACTGGCTGCAGTTCTGGCTCAGGCTGCGGAACCGGGGCGGCTTCTTCTGCTGCCTTTGATCCTGACTCTTTATTTTCTACCGGGATCTCTGCTGCTTCTTCCAGGGATATCTCAAATGGTTCCAGAAGCCTTTTTGCAAGCTTCTCCGGCATGATATTTAAAAACTCACTTTTCAGTTTTCCTTCGATCTCAAGGATAAAGGAAATGACTACCATAGGAGTTGCTTCCGGGAAATACTTGTTTTTAAAGCTTTCTGCGTCTGTGATCTCAAAAGAAACCGGCGTGGATATATTAACTGTAAATTTCAGAAATTCCGAAAGTGCTGTTGCAGAAGCACCCATCATCTGGTTCATTACCTCACAGATCGCACTTCTATTGATCTCATCCAGTTCAAATTCATCATCTGAAAGTTCTTCTCCCAGAAGAGTCCCTACTATGATGCGCACGTCATTTCTGCTGAACATCATAATATTGCTTCCTTCCAGGCCCTCTACATAAGCGATTTCTACTCCTACTGCCGGTTCCAGCTTTTTAAACTCAAACTGATCCCTTGTAAGGATCTTTACCTTTGGAGTCGTAATGTGAACGGTAGATCCTAAAAGGGTAGACATTGCTGTCGCTGATGCTCCGAGGCTGATATTCATCATCTCCCCAAGAGCATCTATCTCCATCTCATTAAAGCTGAGTGCACCCATTTTTTATTTTCCTCCTGTTTTTTACTTACCAATTTCCAGTGCTTTCTGAGCCATCAGCTTAATTGCGTTTAACGCTGTTACATTTGCTTCATAAGACCGGGTAGCTGACATGCTGTCTACCGTTTCCTTCAGCACATCCACATTTGGCATAGTCACATAGCCGTCCGCATCCGCATCCGGATGGTCCGGATTGTAAACTTTCTTAGCTTCTCTGTCATCTTCCACAATGCCAGAAACTCTTACTCCTGCATGACGGCTGGTTATTCCTTTTCCCCGTGCTGCATTTTCCATTGCCTGGGCAAAAGACGTATCTGAATAGCTTTCAAGAAGTACATTTTTCCTTCGGTATGGACCACCTGACTCTGTCCGCGTTGTGTCCATATTTGCTATGTTTTCTGCCGCAATATCCATCCTGACACGCTGTGCGCTCATTCCAGAAGCGCTTATATCAAATGAACCTAAAAATGCCATAACAGTTCCCTCCTTATGGATCATTTTCCTAAAATGTCATTTACAGTTTTTACAATTCTCTGTGCATCAAAAGGCTTCACCACAAAATCACGGGCACCTGATTTGATCGCATCTACAACCATGCTTTCCTGTCCCATTGCTGTACACATAACAACTTTGGCATTTGGATCACCTTCACGAATTTTTTTCAAAGCCTGAAGCCCGTCCATATTTGGCATGGTGATATCCATAATTACCATGTCCGGTTTTTCCTCACTGTATTTTTTCACTGCTTCTGCCCCATCCTGTGCCTCGATAAAATCGTTATATCCACTTGAACTGAGAGCTTTCTTGATCATCATCCTCATAAAAGCAGCATCATCTACCAGCATTATCTTAGCCATTTCTTATTCCTCTTCTTCCTTCATTCTTAATTTATACTCCCGTATTTCGGAGCGTATTTATCCTTGTTCTTTTACAGATCCGTCACTGTTATCAGGATCTTCTTCCTTCTGCGGCATTATATCCGTTTTCTTTTCTTCTATTTGTGACGCAATGCATTTTTCAATCTTCACAGCCACATTTTTCTTATAACATCCCATTTGTCCTGTAAACCAAGGCTGACGTCCTACAAAAAGTCTGACCGGACTGTCTTTTGACTTTCCAAGATCGATCACATCTCCTACCTGGATCTGATAAAGTCCTTTCAGATCCAGCTGTACCGTGCCAAGCTGTCCTGTAATAGGCAGTTTGGAGTAACGGATATTATCCATGATCTTCTCTTTATTATCCTGATAAGAAAATCCTCTTGCCAGGTGCTTACGGTCGTCAATACTGTGAAAGATCACCGTAAGAAGATTGCCCGGAAGGCAGATCTTTAATTTTTCCTGTGCCTGTCCAGATATGTCCACATTTAAAATGATAATGGCTACTGTTTCATCCAGACCTACATCCTGAACCATGGTTGGATTTTCTTCTACATGTTCTACGGAAAAATCAATGCTCACATAATTTGAAAATCCATCCTTTAAGGCACCTGTCATATATTCTACAATCCGCTTGTACAAAGCACGTTCCACGTCGGAATACCGGTAATCATCCTCTACTGCTACAACATCTTCGCCCCCCAGCATATGGTTGATCAGTGTAATCACCATACCCGGAGTTACAAACAGCATCAGGGGAACACTCATTTTTTCTTCTCCTGCTATTGATGCGTCTATCATTGTCATGCAGTCGTTTTCGTGAAGGGCATTTACGTATTCGTAATACCTTCTTTCCTGTACATCCAGCACCGTTATGTCCGTCATCACGCGGAAAATACCGTTGATCTGGGAAGTAAGAATACGAGCATAATTCTCAAATACACTCCTGAGGATCTTCATTTTTTCTTTTGTGAATTTCCTCGGGCTGAAAAAGTCGTATTTAATATAGTTCTTTTCTTCTGGCGACAGAGGCTGTACAGATTCGGTTTTCGTTTCCTGTGCTGGTGCATCTGCACTCATGGATTTTAAAAGTGCATCTATCTGGCTTTGTGATAAAACATCTGCCATTCTTCCTGACCTCTCTTATTCACTGGTATTTTGCATTTCCTCCACAGGCCCTGTATCTGCTGCTGTTCCTGCATCTTCTGCGCCTGCCTCTACAGTTCCTGCATCTTCTGCACCTGCCTCTACAGTTCCTGCATCTGCTGCACCGGTATCTGCCGGTGCCTCTGTATCTGCCGGTACAGTTCCACCATCCTGGGAAGAGCTTTGTGACTGCCCTACTGTTACCACTGTGGTGTTCGTATATTCACCGCTCTTAAACTCTTTATAATACTCATCCAGATTTCTTTCTTTTGCCCCATTATCTAAAAGTAAAAAATCGATCCTGCGGTTTTTTATCCTTCCCTCTTCTGTGGAATTATCTGCTATAGGGCGATATTCACCATAACTTATATCCACCAGTTTTTCCGGCTTTATTACATTCTGATTCTGCAGGTAAATACATACTTCTGCAGATCTCATCGCCGAAAGGATACGGTCTTTTCGTATAGTCTGTGGATTGATCTGTGAATTATCTGTTACTTTCGCAGTGTGGGACATGATATTAACCTGTTCAATCCCACCTGCTGCAGGAGCTAAGGCTTTTGCAAAGGAATAAATGACTTTCTGCCCTTCCCTTGTAAGCACGGAGCTGTTTGCATCGAAAAATACACTATTTGCAAAAGAAACATAAGTATAATCATCTCCTCTGATGATCGTAGCATCCTTGACCCCCAACTCATTCAGGCTTTCAGCAATTGTAAGATACAGCTTATTTACATCTTCTGTCTGAAGAGCTTCCTGGGCAATCTCCTGGCCGATCTCCTGGCCTTTGCTATCCACATCTGGTGTATCTGACATCTGGGAATTAATGGTAATATTCTCTGATCCCTGGTTCTGTATGCTTGGAATGCTTTTCACAAAAACACTCCATTTTTGTGCGTCCAGGTTAGACATGGAATACAGCATGATAAAAAATGTAAGCAGCAATGTTACCATGTCTCCATAAGTATCCATCCAGTTGCCGCCGCTGTCTGTGGGGCGATTTTTCTTACTCATTTATCTTCCTGTTCCTTCCCCTGGGAACCTCCATCTCCTGCTTTTGCAAGAATCTTCTGCTGCTGTGACTGTTTAATCGATGCAAGAAGATGTTCTCTCAGGTATTTTGGATTTTCTCCTGCCTGTATGGCAATGATTCCTTCAATGATAGTAGAACAATACAGTTCTTCCTCATCCTGACGGATCCTCAGTTTCTTTGCGATCGGATTAAAAATAACATTTGCAAGAATACAGCCGTAAAAGGTTGTGATCAATGCTACTGACATGTCGCTTCCGATAGTAGATGAACCGCCTGCATCCATATTCATTCCCTTCAGCATGTTGATCAAACCGATCAGGGTACCTATCATGCCAAAGGACGGTGCATAAGATGCAGCTTTTTCATAAAGACCTGCCGCCTGGTCGTGACGGACCATCATATTATCCAGTTCTCTTTCCAGAACCAGCCTTACCTTGTCCGGATCGTTTGCATCTACGATCATCAGGACACTCTGCTTAAAGAAAGGATCCTTGATCTCCGCCGCTTTATCCTCCAACGCCAGAAGGCCGCTCTGCCTTGCTATGGTTCCCAGATCTACAAGCTGTTCGATCAATTTGGGGATATTATAGCGGTTTCCTCTTATAAGTACTGCAAAATGCTTAGGGATATCCTTTAATATCCCTAAGGGATAGCTGGACAATGTTGCTGACAGCGCACCACCGATTACAATGACCATACTTGGAATATCAATAAAATTGCCTATCTTGGCAAAACTGATTCCGTTTACAATTAAAGCAAAACCCAGGATTATACCTAGTAATGTTGTAGGATCCACCTGCTTTTCCTCCTAAATCTGCTCCTCTTTTTTTATGCTGACACATCTTTGAAAGAACCCGGTCACCTTATCTTTGATGCTTTCCACACTGTCTTTTACCAGATAGTAATCTCCATTCATCATACGGATCTTTGTTTCCGGAATCTGTTCGATCAGTTCAACCTGAAGCCAGTTCAGATATAAAATCTCTCCGTTAAGACGTTCTACACAGATCATATTCCTTACCGCTTCATGTTGATCAGGTCAGACAGGATCTCATCACTGACTGTGATGATCTTTGAATTGGCCTGAAAGCCTCTCTGTGTTGTGATCATATCAGAAAATTCCTTTGCAAGATCCACATTGGAAGCCTCCAGATATCCGGTCATTAAAGAAGAGGTGCTTCCTCCTGGGATCGTAGCGGAAGCATTACCACTGTTATCGCTTTCTGCTGCCCCATAATAAAACGACCCCTTTTTGCTTAAGCCCTCCGGATTCTGGAAGGTGGCAATGGCAACCTTACCGATGCTGACGGTTTTTCCATCCTTAGCCGCGTCCGTTGACTTTACAGTACCTGAAATCTCTCCCAGGCTGTTGATTTTTACATTTGTCAGCTGCAACGGATGATCATCAAAGCTTGCGCCTGTTACATCGGAAGGAACCTTGATAGGTACAAGGTCTCCGTCAAATTTCGTTGGATTATCTACCGCATCCGGACGGAAACCATAAACAAAATTTCCGTTGGCATCCGTAAGATATCCATTTCCGTCGATTTTGAACTGGCCAACTCTGGTATAATCAAAGTCCGTTTTCTTCATATCCGCTGCTGCAACCGTTGCTGTACTCTTTGGAAATGTAATAAAGAAGCCTTCCCCCTTTACACTTGCATTAAGCCCACCTACATAGGTTGGTGTAGAAGCACTCATATCTGTACTGATGGATCCCATCATGGAACCATATCCATACTGGGCTGCATTTACACCACCGGCATTCTCGCTTCCCTTTGTGGAGGTGGTGGAAGTCTGGTACATTGCCTCTTTAAAGCTGTAACTCTGGGACTTAAAACCAAATGTATTTACGTTTGCAATATTGTTGCCGATGACGTCCAGTTTGTTCTGATGCGCCCTAAGACCTGATACTGCTGAATCCATTGCTCTTAACATATTCTTTTGCTCCTTTTTACATTTCTTCTGTTTCTGTATCTTCAGATCCTGTGTCTTTCAGATCTGCATTTGCTAACTGTCCTGTGATCTTATCTGTTTTTTCAGATCCCCTGTCAGAATCTTTTTCACCTGCTGCCTCTGACTTATCTGTTGTATCCTGTGTGTCCTGAAGCTTTCCTACTCCCAGGACACTGGACATCTTATAACCAGTATCATCACCTTCCAGACGTACTACCGGATCTCCCTTGGTAAAATCAACAGAAACTACCTTTCCGTATTTCACGCCATTTGCTGTCCCGGTATCAGGATCTGTAACTGCCACAGTTACCTCCTGACCGATCAGGCTGCCTGCATACGTCTGTGTTGTAACAGCAGCTGATGTATTTAATGACTCTGTCATGGCAGTAAGTGACTGGACCATTGCCATATTGGTCATCTGGGACATCATTTCGCTGTTATCCATAGGGCTTGTCATATCCTGATTGGAAAGCTGTGCTGCTAACAGCTTGATAAAGCTGTTTACATCCATCGTGTTCTTGCTGTTGGATCCGGCACTGTAAACACCTGCCTGATACGGGTTTGCAGTGCTGCTGACTGTTATTTGATCTGCCATATCACTTTAATCCTCCTTCTAGGCCAGTCCCAGCCTCAGCTGTTGGGCAAAGCTGTCATCCTGTTTCTGGCGCTGCTCTCTGTGCTCCTGTCTGTCATTTCTGCCCTGGCCAGTGTCCTGATCCATGTTTTGCCTGTTTTCAGTCTGGTCCGGCGTATAAATGACAGTGGGATTTCCTGTTTTTTCTTCCAGGATCTGCGCCAGATGCCCTGCTTCTTTGCTTAATATCTCCAGTGTTTTTGCACTGGTTGAAAAAATAGTGACCTCTGTTTTTCCTTTTTCATACTCCAGCCGGATAGTCAGCTTTCCAAGCCTTTCCGGCTCCAGGGAAAGCTCCAGCTTTCCTTTTTTTTCACTGATCTTTGTATCCAGGTAGTTTCCCAGATCCTCTGTCAATGTATCCTGGGCTGTTGTCAGCCGGTCTGCCGGTCCTGTATCAACAGCAGCTGGTTTTGCTGCTGTTCCAGCTGAACTTTCAACAGTTCCGGTATAACTGGACGATGCCAGGGCTGTCATTTCCTTTCCGGAAATATGTTCCTTCCGGTCTGGCATCTCTTCTTCCCGGTTTATTTTGGCAGTTTGCTTTGACTGCCCGGTTTCTTCTGTCCGCCCTGTATCTTCTGTCTCTCCGGTCTGTTCCAGCCTGTGCTGGAGTTTTAAGCTATCTGCATGGACAGCTATTTCTGAGTGGGGGGATTCTGTCTGCTGTATGGTACTGACAGCTGCCGTCTGGTCCTCCATTCCTGTTTCCGACGTTGTCTGTACAGCCAGATCTTGTATTCCATTTATTTCATTGTTGTAAGCAGCAGGCATTTTACTATTTTCTGCTGTTATCTGTACAAAGGTCCTGTAGCAGGTTTCAGAAGCATAGGCAGCTGCCAGTTCCTGCTCCTGCTCTTTTTCTCCATCCTGGCTGTTCTTTTCATCCTGTATGTCCGTTACTTTTATTTCTGCTTTTATTTCATCTGTTTTTTCGTTTTCTCCGGACTGCCTGCCATTAACCTGTTTTTCATTTTCCCTGTTTTTGGTTTCTTCTGGCTGTGTTTCTTTATTTTTTGTTTCCCCTGTTTCTGCTTTTTTTGTTTCGTCATCCTGGGCTGCTTTTTTCTTGTATTTTGTCAGCATAGATGCAAAATCTGACCCATTCCCTACTTTTTCTTCTGAGTTCGTACCTGACTTCACAGAATATCCTGTTTTTATCTGACCAGTATTTTCAATCCTGTTCAACCTAGATTACCTCCCTGTTTTGAGAATATCTGGCTGTTCTTGAAGCATATTCTTCTATAAACAGCTCCTGTGCCTTTTTTGCTGCTTTTTCATACTCACTCTGCCGCCTGTCCTTTAACTTTTCATAACGGGACGTATCTATCTTTGCAGCGATCACTTGTTCTTTTTTCTTTTCTTCCTGCTGCTGTAAAAGCTTTAACTGTTCCTGTTTTTTCCGGATCTGATCTTCCATTTCACTGATATACATACCATAAAGACAAATATCTTTTATCTGTACATCCTGTTTTTTCAAATCATCCATCTTATTCTGGGCAGATACCAGCTTGTTCTCCAGTTCCTGTATCTCTGCTTCTTTTTTTCGGATCTGTGCCAGAAGTGTACCATGTTCTGCCTTAATGCTGTCCAGAATCTGTTCCTTATAATGAAGTACATTTTCAAGACTGTATTTAAATCTCTTCATCTTAAGTATCATCTCCTATAACTGCTAACCCACGATTTTTTCCATTCTTCTTATGCTTTCCTCATAAGGGATATTTTCATTTGTTTCCTGTTCCAGAAATTTATTCATATCACCTATGCGGTCAACTGCTTCATCCAGAGCACTGTTTGCACCTTTTTTGTAAGCGCCAATGGAGATCAGGTCTGCATTTTTCTGATAAAGGCTTAACATGTTCCTGAACCTTGAAGCTGCTTTCCTGTGTTCTTCCCCGGCTATATCATTCATAAGACGTGAAATACTTGCACTGATATCAATAGCCGGAAAATGGTTTGCATTAGCCAGCTGCCTGCTTAAAACAATATGACCATCCAAAATACCTCTGACTGTATCAGCCACCGGCTCATTGGTATCGTCTCCCTCCACCAGTACCGTATAAATCCCGGTAATGGAACCTTTTGCAAAATTCCCGCTTCTTTCCAGAAGCCTTGGAAATTCTGCATAAATAGAAGGTGTATAACCTCTGGCTATAGGCGGTTCTCCAATAGCAAGACCGATCTCCCTCTGTGCCATGGCATATCTGGTAAGAGAATCCATCATCAGCAGCACATCTGCTCCCTGATCCCTAAAATATTCAGCGATCGTTGTTGCAACCAGGGGACATTTCATACGCAGCATTGCCGGCTGGTCTGATGTGGCTACAATAAGGACAGAACGTTTCATGCCCTCTTCTCCCAGATCCTTTTTAACAAATTCCAGAACCTCCCTGCCTCGCTCTCCTACCAGGGCGATCACATTGATATCTGTTTTTACATTCCGGGCGATCATTCCCATCAATGTACTTTTTCCAACACCGGAGCCTGCAAAAATCCCCATTCTCTGACCTTTTCCAATGGTATTTAAACCATCAATGGCCTTAATCCCAAATTCCAGATGTTCCCTGATAGGAGGACGGTTAAGAGGGTTGATATAGGCACTGTCTACTGTATAAAGCTTCCCTGGGGGAAACTCTCCTTTTTCGTCAATGGGATGCCCCAGCGCGTTGATGATACGGCCTTTCAGGAAGTCACCCACCGGTATCTGCAAACGGCATCCGGTATTGCGGACAAAACTTCCCGCTGTGATCCCGCTGATATTTTCATAGGTCATCAGCTGTATTTTGCCATTTTTGAATCCTACCACTTCCGCAGGAACCTGACAGTTCTCAGCTTCATTGTAGATCATAACAATATCACCAACACCGGATCTGCCTCCGGAAGCTTCCATTGACATTCCCACTACATTTTCAATTTTTCCAATGCGGTCTGCTGTTTCTGCCTGCTGTATTAACTTCAGGAGATTTTCATACATGGTTTTCACCTCTGTGTACTTTATGTATCCATAAAATCTTTATGTATTGGCGTTGTCTACAAGTCTGTGTATATTTTCAAGCTGGGTATCTACACTCATATCTATGATCCCGTCCGGCATTTCGATGATACAGCTTCCGCATTTTCCGTCCTCCATTACTATAAATTTGACGTTGTCAGAGAGCCGTGACAGTTTCTCTGCCAGATGTCCATCTGCCTGAACCATGGTCTCATAGTCTTCTTTTTCCATATAGATCTTGACCCAGTCCATTTTCTGCAGTTTTTCTGTTTCAGCTTCTATCATCCTGCTTATAACAGAACCGCTGGATCTCAGGCTGATATGGATCACTTTTTCAGCCACTGCCACAGCAATATCTTTTAATTCTTCCAGATATTCTCTGAGGCATTTTTCTTTTTCTTTGTTGATCTCTATTAAGGCTTTTTCCAGGCTTTCTTTAAAAAACCGCTGGTTTTCATGATGTTTCGCCTCATTTTCCTCTTCTGCCCTAATCAGTCCCTCTTCATAGCCTTTTTGTCTGCCTTCTTCAAATCCTTTCATCCGGGCTTCCTCAAAGATCTGTTCTGCCTTTTCGTTTGCTTCCTGTTCAATGGCTGCCGCTTCTTTCCGGGCTTCTTCTAATATTTTTTCTTTTTCCCTGAGCACCAGCTCTATTTGTTCCTGACTGCATTCCAGACCATTGTATGTATCATTGTCCGCATTTAAAGAAGCTTCCGTTTCTTTTTTATTCTGCTTTTCTGTTTCTAGTTTCTGTGCATCCGGTGCCGTAAATACCTGTAAGGGAAGCTTCCGGACTCTGGCTTTATTTTCAAAGCCTGTATCCTGATCAGACAACAATGTTATCGTCATCTCCTCCCTTATTGATTATTACTTCTCCTGCATCTTCCAGTTTACGGATCAGATTAACAATACGCTGCTGTGCCTCTTCCACTTCCTTAAGCCTTACATTGGTAGTGATCTCCAGGTCTCCCTTGACTGTTTCTGCCATACGCTTGGACATATTTGCAAAGAATACGTTCTTCATATCCTCTGATGCAGTCTTTAATGCATATACAATATCCTTGGAATCGCAATCCCTGATAAAACGCTGTACAGACCTTGGATCCATATCGATGATATTCTCGAACATGAACATCTTGTCCCTGATGCTTTTTGACAGTTCCGGATTATCTTTATCCATTTCATCAAAGATCTGTTTCTCGTTTCCTCGGTCAACATGGTTCATCACATCTGCCACATAATCAATACCGCCCAGGTTCATATTATCCTCACTGGTAATGATCGTAGCGAATTTCCTCTTCATTTCCTCTTCTACAATGGCAATAGCCTCAGGAGATACACGGCTCATATTTGCCATGCCTTCAAGTACCGGTATCCTTTTTTCATTTGGAAGCTGTTCCAGTATCTGTGCAGCCTGCTGAGGATCCATATAAGCCATGATCAAAGCGATCACCTGAGGCCGCTCATGCTGGAGCAGGGCAAGAAGGGATTTGGGATCTCCCTTTGTAAAAAAGTTAAATGGCTTGGACTGGAGAGTCTTGGATACTTTTTCCAGGAGATTTCTGGCTGTGGTTTCTCCAAATGCTTTTTCCAGTACGCTTCTGGCATAATCCAGACCTCCATCTGTCATCATCTTGTGGGTAAGGCACATTTTATAAAACTCATCTAATGCATTCTCCACCTGGGCATTATTTGTTTTTCCAAGCTTTGCTACCTCATAAGTCAGGTCTTCAATTTCCTGTTCACTGAGATATTTATAAATCTGGGAAGCGCGGTCTGCTCCCAAAGACACAACTACCACTGCTGCTTTCGCCCGCGCATCCATTTTATTCAGTTCGGATCCCCCGGTAATATCTGTTATCTTACTTTCCTCTATTTCTGCCATCGTTTCCTCCACCAGTAAGCAGCCAATTCTGGATCAGTTTTGCTGCGATCTGCGGATTTTCATCCACAAAGGAACCGATCTCCTGTTTTAATTTCAGACTGTGCTGCATTTTCAGATTTAAAATTTCTTCATTTTTCTTAAGTTCATCGTCCTGTCCCTGAAGCGCCGACTGTTCCTCTTCAGTTAACAAGGATATATTCCCATCATTTTTAGTTTTATTGTCGGCGGCAATGGCATTTTGAGGATTTTCAGTAATCGCATCTCCATCCGGTATCTGTTCCAACAGTGCCTGTCTTTCTTCTTCTGACGCTTTCAAATGCTGCCTGCTGAGTATCAGCAAAGCAATCAGCAATACCAGAAGCAGCCCACCTGCCCCTATGGCGATCAAAAGAGGCAATGGAAGCTTTGCTTTCTGTGCCGGTGCTGTTACCGGCACTGCATCTGTGTTTTTACTGGCTGCTGAAAGGGCTCTTATAACCGTGATCTTTGAAGGAGCGTCCTCCTGGGTAATACCTGCTGAATTAGCTACAAGACTGACCAGATCTGCGTCTGCAATAGATGTATCATCTGTATCAATCGTAACGCCTACTGTTGTATTTTCCAGAACACCCGGATCGATCTGACGCTGTTCTTTTGTGGAATTATACAGCCACTCTCTTATTGCGCTGTTGTTGGAATATGTATCTGAACCTGCCTGTGTGCCTGTCTTGCCCGTATAACGGGGTGTATCTGCATTAGCATCTGCGCCTGCTGCGCCTCCATTTCCCGAAGACGTACTTCCTGTATTCTCCCCTGCTGTTTCTTCTTTTTCCAGCAGTCCTGTTTTATCATTCTGGTCAACCTTATCCGGAGTGGTATACTCGACTGTTTCCTGGATCAGCTTCTGCATATTCAGGGTGCCTTTTACAGAAACTGCAACTTTTCCCTGTCCATACATTAATTCCAGGACCCGGCGCACATTTCCTGCTATACTTTTTTCTATCTGGCTGGTAAGCTCTGCTACATCTTTGCCTGTCCCCGTAGTACTATCAGCTTCATCTTCACCGCCAACTTCCGTCATGGTAGCGGCATCAAATACAGAAACATTGGTAAAATTCATTCCTTTTACAGCCCTGGCGATCAGGTTTTTAATAGCAGCTGCTTTCGCATCTGTCAGATCCTGTCCAGGATCCATTGTCACCACAACAGAGGCCGATGCATCTGTCTGCTGTGTATCATCCAGTGCATATTTCTGGGTTCCTCCTTCTGCTATGGTCACCTTGGCATCACGTACCCCGTCAAACAATCCGATCTGGGCACCCAGACGATCCTGAAGCTCATACAATGTATATTTTTCCTTATCCTTTTCAGTGCTCATGATCCCCGCATTATTACGGTACATATCATAGGTAAAACCACTTTTAGGATATCCTTTGCTTAGCAATTCCGCCCTGGTCTTATCCACTGTATCTGACATTACCTGGACAGAACCGTTTTTGTCATTGTATCTGTAATCAACACCTTCATCCTGAAGAAGACTTACAACTGCCTGGGCATCTTCCGAGCTCATTCCTGTAAACAAGGTACTGTATCCTTTTTTCGTGCCCATATTCAGGACCAGAAGTCCGGCTGCCGCCAGGATAATCGTCCCCGCTGCAATGACTGCGATCATTTTTTTTGTTTTCCCTGGCATCTTCTGCCATGCTTCTTTTAGATTCTGCACTGTTCCATTCATCCTTTGCATTTCCATATATAGCAAATATTAAAAATCTACTGTTCCATTCCATGGCCAGCAGTATTAAACACTCATCTTTAAAATTTCATTATACGCTTCCATTGCTTTATTTCTAAGAGAGATCATAACTTCCAGGCTCAGTTCTGCTTTTGCCTGGGCGATTGGAAGACTGTGGGCATCTTCTAACTGCCCCGTTGCCAGAAGATACTGTTTCTGTTCTACATCCTTCTGTGTGTCATAAACATTTTGTATTGTATCTTCAAGCACTGACTGGAACACAGATTTTGTGCCATTTTCTGTTCCGGTTATTTTTCCATCATTCTTTCCAACAGCATCCCATTCTTTCATGGGGGTAATAAACCCATTCACCTGTTCAATCATTTTATATTTTCTCCTTAACCGTATAATTTGTATGATTTAAAAGTTTTTAGCTGCGCTGCGCAGACGTGAAAGATCGCTGCTCACAGAACTGATCATAAATTGGTATTCATAAGCTGTTCTTGCCAATTCAACCTGTTCCTGATCCATATCCACATTATTCTCATCCAGCCTGGTTGATTCATTTAAGGTAGTATGGACAGACGGTCTCATATTTTCAATCCCTCTTGCCACATTTTTCATAGAAGTCTTCTTCACAGACAGAGCTGATTGGATCTTCCGTGCCAGTTCATTCTCAAAGGTCATATATTGTGACTTAAAACCTGGCGTATCAACATTTGCAATGTTGTTCATAGTCAGGTTCTGTCTCATCCATAAGCTGTCCAGGGTTTTTTCTCCAAGTAATAATCCATTTCCATACAAGTCCATCATAAATGTTCATCCTCCTGTGTGGCTGATATAATTTTCTTCAAAAAATACATACCGTTAATATCCCCTGATGGAAGGGGTTACAATTTTCGTATTTTATCATTATTTACACACTCTGTATAATATATAATTCTTATGTTTTTTTCAAGTCTTATGTTTTTAGCTGCCACCTTTCTTCCATTGGTAATTTGTCGCAAAGTTTTATAGCAATTTGCATTGTTTTTTTGTTATTATATCTATTTATTTTTTTATTTTGCCCATACAATTGCGATTTTGCATAACTCACCCCGTTATTTTGCACATTTTAGACGTTATATTTTGTCAATAAATATGATAAATATACTTTGTTAAGTTTTTTTAATTTTGCTACTATAAATGAGCAAATTTGGTAACTGTTCAGAACCCCGCTAGTTGAAAATGATATCAGGGGTTCCGTTCAGTGCTTCGCGGATAGCTGTGAAAGCATTTATTCCGTGCTTGCGAGCTGATCCGATATAACTCATAATTGTAAGATATTCCTGTGCACCTTCTTCATTTCGGAAGCATCCAGAGACTTTGGTTTTTACTTTTACCATTCTCAGATCACGTTCCACCTGATTATTATCAAACGGTACACAGAGATTCTTTTGACATGATGCTATCTTTTTCTTTGCTTTATAGTAGTTTTTACTTCTTTTCTCTTTATGCGCTAACTGGCGCTGCAGTTTTTTTAACTTTCTTTCCTGTTTTGTCAGTGTTTTTTGATTGTCGTATTTCTTTCCAGCTGACGTAATGCATAAATTCTTAATACCCAAATCTAATCCTATACAGCCTTCTTTTTCAGGTAATGAAATGTGCTCGGTTTCTACAAGGATTGACACATAATACTTTCCGCTTGGAACTTGGGAAATTGTGGCCGATTTTATTTTTCCAATGAATTTTCGATGCAGTTTTGCCTTTATGTTTCTCAGTTTTGGCAGCTTTATCGTACCTGTCTCAAAATCTACTGCAATATTTCCATTTGTGAAATTGGTTGTATAGGTTTTATGATTGTCGTGCTTGCTTTTGAATTTCGGATATCCTGCATGTTCCCTGAAAAACTTCCGATATGCTGCATCCATGTTATATATGGCATTTGTCAGAGCAAATTTATCTACTTCTTTCAGCCATTCGCACTTTTTCTTTAATTCTTGGTTACAATAATTATTACAGGCAATTTTTCCAACTGTTTTCTTTTCTTTCTCGTATAATTCTTTTCTGTATGCCAGCGTCTGGTTATAAACAAAACGGCAACAGCCAAATGTTTTTGCAATCTGTGTTTTTTGCTCCATATTTGGATATACTCTAAACTTGTATGCTTTTAACACGACTGTCACCACCTTCTTACCCTTGATTTTCTATATATTTTCTCAACATCTCTTCTGAAACATTTCCTACACTGCAGGCAAAATATCCATCCGTCCAAAAAGTATGCTCAATCCAAAAATGTTTTCGTAAATAATTCGGATATCTTTCCCAAATATGATATGTTGTATAGCTCTTCATTAGATTTACCATTTTACTGATAAACATTGTTGATTCTGTTTCTATCATGTAATGGATATGGTCTTTATCTGTTTCCATATATCTGATAATGGCTTTATGCTTTTGACATATCTCATAAGAAAACTGCTTTATTTCCATGTTCCCATAACGCAAGTATAGCACAAACCACCACTTTCAGCTACCTTAACCCACCGTCTAAAGCCAGTGGGGTTGCGGTAGCCCTATTTCAATTATGATTATTTTATTATATCGTCAGACTCCAATTAAAGCAATATGAGATTATATCATCTATAAATTTCCCATCATCTTCATATAATCGTAAACGCACTATAGTAAGTACCTGTTTTCATGATTCATTTTCTGTAATAATAGTCTCATACAACACAGAGTTAAAAAAATTGAGCACTTAACTTTTTTGACCGACTATGGAGGTCGGACTATGAGCAGTCAAACAAGTTTGGTAGCTGAGCAGGTTCGGCTACGGCAGTGGGCCGCACAGATACAGGAATGCCAGAACCGTCCCGCAGATATGAAAGTTGAAACCTGGTGCAGTGAGTGTGGCATTACCAAAGCGAATTATTATTATCGCTTACGACGGATTAGAAAAGCATGCCTGGAAGCTTGCAATCCAGAACCGGCTTTTGTGGAACTTCCAGTGCCAGCAACAGAAACAATGTCCTCGGCAGATTTTCATGATGTTAAACCGGCAGCCGTTCTTCGAAACGCCAGAGGACTGGCATTTGAAATTTATAACCATGCTTCCGCGGATATCATCCGTGGTGTCCTGGAGGTATTGCTTCATGCTGAATGATGTAACCGGGTTAAAAAAGATCTATCTTGCAGCTGGCTATACGGACCTGCGCAGGGGCATAGATGGTTTGGCAACGATGATTCGATTCCGCTTTCAACTTGACCCTTACGATAAAAATACGCTCTTTCTGTTCTGTGGTAAGAGAACAAATCGTATCAAAGGTCTTCTCTGGGAAGGTGATGGTTTTCTGCTTCTCTACAAGAGATTAGATAATGGTGCATTCAGCTGGCCGCGTTCTGCAGAAGAAGCTCTGGAAATATCATCCGAGCAGTACGCAATGTTAATGCAGGGCCTGGAGATTATACCGAAGCATCCCATCCGGCCAAACAACAATCCCAAGAGACTGATGTAATGTTTGTGCATTATAGAGAAAAATTTTTCCATGTTTTTCTGTCAAAAAAGCAATATTTTTATTTTACTGCATTTATCCACAGCATCCGGTTCTCAAAAATCGAGCAGCATAATTTTTCAGAGAAAACATACCGGATTTGTGGATAGCAGTACAGAGCATCTGGAATTTCAGAAAAATATCCCAGGTGTTCTGTACTGTTATCCACCGTCATAATGACGAAAGGAAAACAGCCGCCAGGTGGCAGAAACTGCGTAAATCTGGTACAATGGACTCATTAAGAAAAGGAGTTCCTGCCATGGTGATCAAGTACACAGAAGAACAATTAAATAGCGTTGACAAGTCTATGCTGATCCATATGTTTCTGAACCAGCAGGAGCAGTTAGAAAAGGTCAGTGCCGATCTGCATTCCCTTGATACTAAGATGCAGGCAATGATGGAGCAGCTGATTCTGGCTAATAAAAACCGTTTTGGACGTTCCTCTGAAAAAATGGAGGATACCCAGCAGATGCGTTTTATCGAAGTGGATGGAACCCTTGTGTTTTTTAATGAAGCAGAAGCTGTTTGCGATCTGGACGCTCCAGAACCTAAAACTCTGGAAGCAGCACCAGAACGTAAGAAAAAATCAAAAGGCAAAAAGGCTCAGGATATGTCTGAACTTTCCACAAACCGGATTGATCACTACATGACCGAAGAAGAATTAACAGCTGAATTCGGCGAAAACGGCTGGAAACAACTTCCAGATGCCATTGCACGCCGGTATCGGTTCATTCCGGCAAAAGTTGAAGTAGATGAGCACCATGTCGGCGTATATGCAAGCAAAGCGGATGGACACATGGTAAAGGCAAAGCATCCGAAGAGCCTGCTCCATGGAAGTCCGGTTTCAGCGTCTCTTGCTGCAGCCATCATGAATGGAAAGTATGTAAATGCTGTCCCGCTTTACCGTCTGGAGCAGGAATTTATCCGATATGGCCTTGCCATAACCAGACAGAACATGGCGAACTGGATGATCCGGTTAGGTGAAGAATACCTTTCGGTTCTTTATGACCATCTGCATACGCTTCTTTACGGCTACCATGTCATTCAGGCAGATGAGACGCCGGTTCTTGTAAACCGGGATGCTCGTAGTGCTGGTTCTAAGAGCTACATGTGGGTATACTGTTCCGGTCATATGTATCCGGAAAAGCAGATCATTCTGTATGAATACCAGCGGACTAGAAATGCGTCCCATCCAAGAGAATTCCTAAAGGATTATTCCGGGATCTGCGTGACGGATGGCTATCAGGTTTACCACACGTTGGAAAAAGAACGTGAAGATCTGATCATTGCCGGCTGCTGGGTCCATGCCCGCAGGCGTTTTGATGAAGCACTAGCCGTGGTTCCAAAAGAAAGCCAGAAAGAATCCGCCTCATTCCTGATTATAAAGCAGATCCAGGCAATCTACCGGGAGGAAGGGAAACTCAGGGAACTTTCATCAAAAGAAAGACTTGTTCAGCGTCAGGTGGTTGTAAAACCACTGGTAGATGCTTTGTTTGTGTACCTGAAACAACACGAAAGTGAAGTTGGTACAGAAAAACTGAGGGAAGCTTTCACTTATGCATTGAATCAGGAAAAATACCTTCGGGTTTTCCTGACCGCTGGAGATGTTCCAATGGACAACAATGCATCCGAGCGCGCAATCCGTGGATTCTGTGTCGGCAAGAAGAACTGGCAGATGATAGACACGATTAATGGTGCGAAATCATCCGCTATCATTTACAGCATCGCAGAAACAGCAAAAGCGAATAACTTAAAACCATACGAGTACTTTGAATATCTTCTGACAGAGATTCCAAAGCACATGGATGATACAGACCGATCTTTCTTGGATGATCTGCTTCCGTGGCCGGAAAAACTACCAGAGAACATTTGAAAACCAAAGAAGAACAATTAAGCGAAGCCGCGAAAGCGGCTTTTTGTTGGCAAGGTACTTGCTATGGAGCGTTTACGCTATGACTTTGAGGTCATAGCCTTGTTTCAAAAGCAGCAACGCTGCTCCTCAAACAAGGCTACGACAATGTACCGCCAAGCCGGGAAAAACGTGCGGCAATTCCCGGCACGGCATGATCGGGCAGGCGATTCGCGGAAAAATAATATGCGGTTTGCGCCTACCACAGTGTGCCGCCGGACAATCAACAGTCCTTTTGTTTCAATTTCAATCGTATGTGAATTGTCAAAGTACATAGAACTATTTTCCGTATTCGGAAACATCTCTACTGGAGAATTCTTCGGCTCTATGGCGATCTGGACCACATCCTGTTTATGGGATGTAAGATCAAAATTGCTGGCTTTTCTAACCGGATCTGGTACCTGGCAGGCTTTCTTACGAAGACGGGAAACTGCATTGTAAAAACAGCTTGAAGAAATCCCGCGTTCATTGCACCATGCTGCATCCGTCAGGCCGCTTTGCCGACACTCAGTTACCAGTTCCATCCATTCATCTAAGGAACGCCCTGGGGCACGTTTACCAGTCATAATGAAACCTCCATGTGTAGTGAATTTTTATCGCCTATCAGCGGAGTGGAGTAAAAATCTATTTACTATCATCATTATGAACTACAAACTATCTGGTGAAAAGTTACCCAGAATTTAAGCGCTTACGATTTAAACATGTTTTTCGGACTTTTTAACATTTTTTATTCAGTTCCTTAGTCAGTGTAAAAATGCGGTTCAGTCACGTTTTGGTTCCTTAGTCAGCAATTACGCTATTTTAAAAACTTTTAAGGAGAAAACCGCATAAAATAAGGGTTTTTTCGATTTTTTAAAGGTTTTTAAGAGCCTTTAAGGGTTCACAATTTCCCAAAAAACTAAGGGAATAGTTACGTTTTCCCCACAGGATTACAAATATAATGCACTTTCTATCCGTTAATCTCCCAGTGTCCACTGTAACCACTTCCGACATATGATACATTAGACATTTTTTTGATTTTTCGTTTTACTGTTGCAATTCCAATTTTCAATTCCTTTGCCATATCTGCCGTTGATACTTGCGGATTATCCTTTATCATTTTGATGATTTTTTCTTCAGTATCATCTTGGGTATCACCTTGAATTTTCTCTTCGTTTGCATGTATTGCATAATTAGAACCATAATTCAAATTATACAAAGTCAATGTAAAATCATCATTATCTGCCTCAAAGACCGGCATCTTGGTTTCATCAAATTCTACTTGTCCCTCATAATCTGCCAATATCTTCTTAAATCCACTACCTCTACGCTCCATATATTTTAAACGGCTGAATATATCAGCTAATATCGGATTTCTTCGCTTTGACGGGATTTTCAACAAATCTTTTCCTTCTAGAGATATCCCACTTACCATTCCGCCAGGTGAATATATTTCAATTCTATCATCAAACATATCTATATGGACTTCACTACCTATCTCCATATAGTTTCTATGAATCAATGCATTTACTACACCTTCAAGCACTGCTCTATCCGGATAATCAGGCATTTCAATTCTTCCGTCACCAACCTTACGCCATGCTTTCTTGGAATTATTTCTCACAAAATCAGTTCCTGCCTGCAACAATGTGACAAGGCTACCAGTATATTCCTTATCATCAAGTGCATCCACTATTCCTGAGGCTTTAGTAAGTCCATTCCATCTTGTACAAAACAATCTGGAATGACGTACCGGTGATTCATCTGCCAGAAGTGCTCCAGCATTCGTTAGATTTCCTTTTTCATCAATCAGTCCGAAAGATTCATAATCTGTATCTTCAAATATATTCCCCGTTCTCTGTTTATATACTGATTTTAATTTTGTAAAGGACATATTATCAAAATCATATCTTGATTTCAGACTATCGTAACTTTCACCGCTGCCACGAAGCACCAATTCTCTTAGCTGTGAAGGAGTTGCCGGAACACTTTCATTTCCTATACGCATAAATGCAATGAGTTGTCCATCACCTTCATAATAGTATGGTGTCTGCTGCCCTTTCATAACTTCCACAATAACAAAAATCTTTTCGTCATCTTTTTCAAAATACAAAAGATTTTGCTCATTATAATTCAATAAAATCAAGGAATTTTAATGTCCGGTGGAATTTACCACTGCACTGGAATTTAAAATTTCAAGTCAGCGTTCTCGAAACATAGAGTATTACTAAGTATGTCTATTTTTCTATGGATTGCTTTTTGTACCTCTTCTTTCTCTTCAATAATGTAATCCAAAACCGTCATAATAGTTCATGAAATAGACAGAGGAACTATCTCCCTCTGCCTATATTCCACTGCTTTTCCTGTTCCTTTTCATGCACATCATTCTTGCTGACAGTCTCCTCATAAATTTTCTGATACTCCTCGTACAGTTGATCCCCATCAAGTTTCACACCCAATTTATCCAGCACACTCATAAATAGTTTCAAATTACCACTAGCATCACTTAAATCGAACTTAAAAGCATTTGCTTTCACTGATGTTTTCAGGTACTTATATGGACCACAAGCCAAAAGTTCTCTTGCTACCTTTTCTGCCTTATCTGCCACAACATTCTTTTTAACAACATCTACTAAACGCTTTGATTCCTCATAAAGCCTGTCAAAATCAGCTTCGTGGCCAATTTGCTTAAAGAAGCTATTAAGTTTCTCATATACTGCCAGTACATCATCGTTTCCATTAACACCTACCACTCGTACCTTCTCCTCATCAGTACTGACATGATAATCTGCATACGAATTGACATTTCTTTTTCCCATTTATCTCTGCTGATGTTCTTTGGGTTTTTACTATATTCCGCAGGTATAATACCAAGTCCAAGCTCTTTGCAATACTTATTGGTAATCGGTTGCAAATGATTCTTCCAGTTTCCTTTCGGTGAATTATACTTTTTCCCGGTTGTTACACTTACACTGTTCCATATTAAATGACCATGCATGTGTTCCCTGTCTGTATGAACTATAAATACAGCTTCATAATCATCCCCGAGTACATCCTTCGCAAAATGTTCCAGCACGTACATCACCTGTTCTGCCGAAACCCTCTCCTCGGGCGAAAAAGAAATAATCACATGATATCCCTGTCTGTTACCTGTCTTGTGAAATATATTCTTTGTTTCTACCATTTGCTCAAATGCTGTATCCGGCAGGCAGTTGATACTGCCCACCAAAACACATTCTTCTGTCTTGTCTGGATTTTGGATATATTGCAAAGCATTTTTCAAATGCGATGCCGGTTTTCTGCCTTTTGATTCCTTAATATTCAGGATCTTTGTAATCGCCATGTTTCCAGCACCTCCCCGAATAAACTTTTGATTTCATCAAGGCTTCTCTGCAACTTATCGATATCGCTGAAGTACAGTTCTCGCATTAACTTTTGAATAAGGATTGGTAAATGATTTCCTTTCGGAATGGTGTGAAATGAAAACGAAATTAAATA
>ERZ773164.130-NODE-130-length-83590-cov-6.034955_pt1 | contig 83590 bp, 66 predicted proteins | sample MGYA00511917_ERZ773164 | MGnify/ENA primary metagenome ERZ773164 (study PRJEB29015, sample SAMEA2737847) | human gut metagenome | biome: human gut; feature: human-associated habitat; material: faeces | place: China | collected 2012 ...
CAAAAGTAATAGGATATTTTGAAATATGCAATATCTTTGCAAAAAAAATATCGAAATGGACAAAATAATTGGAATGGGCAACGCCCTTGTTGATGTTCTTGCTACTCTCAACGACGACCAAATTCTAAACGAAATGGAATTGCCCAAGGGGAGCATGACTCTGATTGATGAAACGAAACTGCTGATAATCAATGAGTGTTTCAGTGAAATGGAAACAGAACTGGCCACCGGGGGCTCTGCAGGAAATGCAATTCGTGGTATGGCATGCCTTGGAGCAGGAACAGGATTCATTGGTAAGGTTGGCAATGACGCATATGGAAAGTTTTATCGGCAAAGTTTGTTGGAACGGGGAACTGAAGCAAATTTATTGGTATCTTCCGAGTTACCTTCGGGGGTAGCTTCCACTTTTATATCGCCTGACGGGGAACGTACTTTCGGTACTTACCTGGGTGCTGCTGCTACATTAAAGGCAGAAGACCTTTCACGGGAGATGTTTAAGGGGTATACTTATTTGTTCATAGAAGGTTATCTGGTGCAGGATCATGATATGATACTTCGTGCCATTGAACTGGCAAAAGAAGCCGGATTGCAAATCTGCCTGGATATGGCAAGCTATAATATTGTGGAGCAAGACCATGATTTCTTCTCTTTATTGATAAACAAGTATGTGGATATTGTGTTTGCCAATGAGGAGGAAGCAAAAGCATTTACGGGTAAAGAACCGGAAGAAGCATTGGATGTGATTGCTAAAATGTGCAGCATCGCCATTGTGAAGTTGGGTGCCAGAGGATCACTCATTCGTAAAGGGACAGAGGAAGTGCATGTGCATGCTGTCACTGTGGACAGGGTAATAGATACGACCGGTGCAGGTGATTATTTCGCTGCTGGTTTCTTATATGGACTGACTTGCGGATATTCTCTGGAGAAATGTGGTAAGATAGGTTCCATCCTTTCAGGAAGCATCATCCGGGTGATCGGTGCAGAAATGCCTGCCGAGTGGTGGGAAGATATCAAAACGAGAATCAGTGAACTATAATAAACAGGATATGAAGAAAATACTGAAAGTACGCTGGATAGCTACCTTACTGTTAGTAGTAGGTGCAGTTATCTTTTTTAGTTTCAAGAGTGGCGATAGCCGCAGTTTCCAGATTGCAAAGAACCTGGATATATTCAACTCCATTGTGAAGGAACTGGATATGTTCTATGTAGATACGTTGGACCCGAATAAGACGATACGTGAGGGCATCGATGCGATGCTGTATTCGCTGGACCCCTATACGGAGTTTTATCCGGAGGAGGATCGTAGTGAACTGGAACAAATGCTTAAGGCTTCTTATGGAGGTATAGGTTCTATCATCCGATATGAGCCGAAACTGAAGCGTACGGTAATTGTAGAACCTTACGAAAATATGCCTGCTGCGGAAGTAGGATTGAAAGCTGGCGATATCTTGCTTGAAATAGATGGAAAGGATTTGACCGGAAATACGGATGTGAGCAAAATGCTTCGTGGGCAGGTGGGGACCAGTTTCCAACTGAAGGTTGAGCGTCCCGGTGAGGCAAAGCCATTAGATTTTACAATTGTCCGTAAGAACATCCAGTTGCCGCTTATTCCTTATTACAGCAAACTGGATAACAATATCGGTTATATCAACCTGAGTACTTTTTCCGGAAATCCGTCCAAAGAGTTTAAGAAGGCTTTCCTTGATTTAAAGAAACAAGGTATCACTTCATTGGTGATCGATTTACGTAATAATGGCGGTGGTTTGTTGGAAGAAGCTGTAGAGATAGCCAATTACTTTTTGCCCCGTGGCAAGACGATTGTAACCACGAAAGGTAAGATAAAACAAGCCAGCAATACGTATAAGACATTGCGCGAACCGTTGGATACGGATATTCCTATTGCTGTATTGGTAAATAGCGGTACGGCTTCTGCTTCGGAAATTCTGGCGGGTGCCTTGCAGGATTATGACCGTGCAGTGATTGTAGGCAATCGCACGTTTGGAAAAGGTTTGGTGCAGGTTCCGCGTACTTTGCCTTATGGTGGTACGATGAAGGTGACTACTTCCAAGTATTATATTCCCAGTGGTCGTTGTGTACAGGCGATAGATTACAAGCATCGTAATCCGGATGGTAGTGTAGGACGTATTCCTGATAGTTTGACTACTGTATTCCATACGGCTATCGGACGTGAAGTGCGTGATGGCGGTGGTGTGACACCGGACGTTGCAGTGGAACAGGAAAAGTTACCCAATATTTTGTTCTATCTGGTGAATGATAATCTGATCTTTAATTATGCTACGCAATACTGCTTGAAGCATCCCACAATCGCTTCTCCCGAGAATTTCGAAGTGACGGATGCTGATTATGCAGAGTTTAAGGAAATGGTGAAGAAGGCGGACTTTAAATATGACCAGCAGAGCGAGAAGATTCTGAAGAACTTGAAAGAGATGGCCGAATTTGAAGGCTATATGAAAGATGCTTCCGAAGAATTTAAGGCACTTGAACAAAAACTTAGTCATAATCTGGACCGTGACCTGGATTACTTTGCAAAAGATATCAAGAACATGATAGCACAAGATATCATCAAACGATATTATTTCCAGCGTGGTGGCATCATCCAGCAACTGAAGGATGATAATGACCTGAATGAAGCAGCGAAGGTACTGGGTAACTCGGAGGAGTATAAGAAAATGCTGAGCGTGCCGGAGACTACGGTCATAAAAGAGAAGGGCAAAGAAACAAGCTTGGTGAATTTTAATTCATACCGAAAAAACAGTCTGATGATTTTTGACTATGTAGTTTAGGTTATAGCTTGTAGCTTCTTAAAATAAGTAACCGGATAATTTTACGGCCTATCTTTACCTTCCCGGAAAAGATAATCCATAAAGTTATCCGGTTTTTTGGTGGAAAACAATTACCTTTGCTGACAGGTTGCTTGTAAATCAATATATATGAGAATATCTCTGTTGTTATTTTGCATATTTTCTCTTTTTAGTAGCTTATCACGTGGTTCCTCTATTCCTTTCTCTCCCATCGTGAGGAGCTATTCCGTATCAGATTATAATGCAGGTATTCAGAACTGGTCTATCACCCAGGATGATAGGGGAGTTATGTATATTGGCAATAACAAAGGTTTGCTGGAGTTTGATGGAAATAGCTGGGAGCTTCATGAATTACCTTCCAGGAATATAGTACGCTCTGTATATATCGGTAAAAACGGCAAGATATTTGTGGGTTCTTTTGAGGAGTTCGGATATTTCGAACGTAATTCATTGGATAGCCTTGTGTACCACTCTTTAAAAGATGAAGTGAAAGATTTCCAGTTTCATAATGATGAAATTTGGACGATTACGTCGGCACATGGGGAGATCGTATTTCAGTCTTTCGGTTCTCTGTTCTTTTATGACGGGCATACCGTGAAGGGGATTCGTACAAAAACTCTTCCTCTGAATCTGTTTCAGGTAGGTGATACGGTTTATTCTCAACAGATAAACGGAGGGCTTTTTATTCTTGCAAAGAATGGGCTGGAAAATCTGATTGAACGAAAATCATTGGGCAACAGTGATGTGGTGGCAGGACTTCCGTATAATGATGGCGTTTTACTCTTGACACAAAAGGGTGGCGGTTTTGTTTATCAAAGTGGAAAGATACTGAAGTGGCATACAGAATGTGATGCCGAGCTTGAAAAGTACTCTGTGAACCGGGCTGTAATGACAAAAGACAGTTGCTATATTATCGGTACGCTTTCTAATGGAATTTATGCAATAGATAAAGAAGGACGTTTACTTTGGAAAGAGAATACGGACAGTCGCTTACAGAATAATACCGTATTAGGGCTGTATTGTGATGCCGATAACAATGTTTGGGCAGCTTTGGATGAAGGTATAGCCTATATACAAAATAACTCCCTGGTGTATTATTATGAGCCTCCTTACCGGAAAATAGGAATGGTCTATGATGTGCTGGTGAAAGAGGATGAGGCTTATATCGCTTCCAATCAAGGACTTTATAGGATTAGGAACAGGGCTCCCGAGCTTGTTCCGGGACTGGAAGAGCAGGCATGGTTTGTTGGTGAATGGGGAAAACAGATTTTATGTGGACATAATAAAGGAACTTTTCAGATATCGGGCTTACAGGCATCGCTGATTTCGGATGTGAGAGGAGCGATGTGTATGAAAGAGATTAATCTGGAAGGACGTTCGTTTTTGTTACAAGGTACCTATACGTTTCTGAATTTATACAATGAGGAGTCTTCGGGCATCTGGAGGTTTCTACGGTCGTTAGGCGGATTTACCCACATGGTGCGGGAGATAGAGATGGATCCCCAGGGGAATATCTGGGTGAAGCATTTACGGAAAGGATTATTCCGTTTCCGGATTAATCCGGATCTGAAACGGGTAGAAGATGTCAGAACGTATATGGAACTGGGCAATGTGAAAGATGGGAATTTCTCTTTGTTTAAGATCAACGGACGGGTTGTTTTTTCAAATGGGGAAACGTTTTACACTTACGAAGATATGAATGATTCTATTATTCCTTATGAATCGATGAATGAGCAATTGGCGGATTTGAAAGGAATACATAGTGTGAGTCATGTAAAAGGCAATTTGTACTGGTTTGTAAACAGTAAGATGGCATATTTGGTGAAATGTGAAATGAATGTTTTCCGGATTGAACATAGTATTCCGTTTTCTTTGTTTGATGGTTTGTCGATAGAGGAGAGAGCGGCGATGGTTTATGACAAGGAGAGTGGCAGTTCTTATCTCTGCTTGAATAATGCTGTTGCCCGGATTGATTCAGATAGTTCTCTTTTGTACAAGTCCTCTATTAGGCGCTCTTTGTGGATCTCGGCTATAACGACTGAGTCGGAGTGGACGGGAAAAGTAAAACGATTGTCGGTGCAAAAAGAGAACAAGATTGATGCAGATTTGAATACCGTATGCTTCTCTTTATGCTATCCGGTTTATAATGACTATACTTACAAGGTAAGGTATAAATTGGAAGGACTATCTGATCAGTGGGTGGAAGGTGACCGCAGCCTGCAGAAGAAATATACCCGTTTGCCATTTGGGGCGTATGCTTTCAAAGCTGAGATTTATAATGAGAATGAAGTATTGGCATCGGTAACGCTACCTTTTGAAGTTTTGAGGCCTTGGTATCTATCATATTGGGCTATCACCGGTTATGTTCTGATTGGGCTGTTGTTGCTATTGTTGTTGCAATACATTGTTTATCAGTCTGTGAAGAAGAAAAAGGACAGGGTGATTGAACAGCAACGCATTGCCCATCAAGCTGAGATAGAAATACAGGAAAAGAAGATTATCGAATTGGAGAAAGAGCAATTGGAAGCTGATTTACGTTTTAAGAGTAAAGAGTTGTCCGGAGTTGTGATGACCAATATTGCCCATCAGGAGTTTTTGAATTCGTTGAAAGAAGAAATACAACAGCAGAAGTTATCAGGGCAGTATACGCGGAAGAATCTGGATAAGCTCTTAGTATTGATTAATCAGAGTATCGTTTCGGATGAGGAAAACTGGAACATGTTTCAGGCGAATTTTGACCGGATACATGAGAACTTCTTCCGAAATCTGAAACAACAGTATCCGGATCTGACGGCAGGTGATTTACGTTTCTGTGCTTTGCTACGCCTGAATATGCCGACAAAGGAGATTGCCAAGCTGCTGAACATATCGGTGAGGGGTGTAGATGCGGCAAGATATCGCTTGCGTAAGAAATTCAATCTATCTCAGGAAGATAGCCTGACAGATTTCATGATTAATTTTAAATAGTTGATTCTTAACGCGATAATGTGAAAGGAAGTACTAAAATAGTACTTCCTTTTTTTGTGTTTTGTACCAAAGGTACTTTTGTTGTAGTTTTGAATTATAGGAGTTTGAGAGACTTTCTCTTTATTTGCAGCGAAATCATTTTTCTCCAAAAATAATAAAGAATGAAAAGCATGAGACAATTAATCCTTAAGTTACAATCGTTTTTAATTTTGTTAGTGCTGGTATCTGCCAATGTGCAAGCACAAAAATCTCCTGTCGATATGGACCGCTTTATTGATGATCTGATGAAGAAGATGACGCTGGAAGAGAAAATCGGTCAGTTGAACTTACCTGTTACGGGTGAAATAACCACCGGACAAGCCAAGAGTAGTAATGTGGCTAAGCGTATCCGTGCCGGTGAAGTGGGCGGACTCTTTAACTTGAAAGGCGTGGAGCGTATTCGTGACGTTCAGAAGCAGGCAGTAGAAGAAAGCCGTCTGGGTATTCCTCTTTTATTTGGTATGGATGTAATTCATGGATACGAAACGGTATTCCCTATTCCTCTGGGATTATCCTGTACCTGGAACATGAAAGCTATTGAAGAATCTGCACGTATTGCTGCTATCGAAGCCAGTGCTGATGGTATTTGCTGGACATTCAGTCCGATGGTGGATGTTTCCCGTGATCCCCGTTGGGGACGTGTGTCCGAAGGGAATGGTGAAGATCCCTTTTTGGGAGCGGAGATTGCGCGTGCTATGGTACGTGGTTATCAAGGGAAAGATATGAGTAGTAATGATGAGATTATGGCTTGCGTGAAGCACTTTGCGTTATATGGGGCATCAGAAGCCGGACGCGACTATAATACAGTGGATATGAGCCATCAACGTATGTTCAACGAATATATGTTACCTTATCAGGCTGCCGTGGAAGAAGGTGTGGGTAGTGTGATGGCTTCATTCAATGAAGTGGATGGTGTACCGGCTACCGGAAATAAGTGGCTGATGACCGATGTACTTCGTAAGCAGTGGAATTTTGATGGGTTCGTTGTGACGGACTATACCGGTATCACTGAAATGACCGATCATGGTATGGGTGATACACAAACAGTTGCAGCCCTGGCTCTGAATGCAGGTGTCGATATGGATATGGTGAGCGATGCTTTTACAAGCACACTTAAAAAATCTCTGGAAGAAGGAAAAGTTTCAGTAAAGGCTGTTGATGCTGCTTGTCGCCGTATTCTGGAAGCTAAGTATAAGCTGGGGCTTTTTGATAATCCCTATAAATATTGTGATATAACCCGTCCTAAAAAACAAATCTTTACAAAAGGACACCGCGCTATAGCCCGTAAGACAGCTTCGGAAAGCTTTGTTCTCTTGAAGAATGAGAATAGTGTACTCCCTCTGGCAAAGAAAGGTACCATTGCTGTAGTAGGTCCTTTGGCCGATAGCCGTAGCAATATGCCGGGCACGTGGAGTGTGGCCGCTGTGATGAACAAATATCCTTCTTTGATTGAAGGCTTGAAAGAAGTAGTGGGAGGCAAGGCTAAAATTCTTACGGCTAAAGGAAGTAATCTGATGAGTGATGCCGAATACGAAGAGCGTGCTACTATGTTTGGCCGTACTCTGCATCGTGACAATCGTACAGATAAGGAACTGCTGGATGAGGCGCTTGCTGTAGCTGCCAAGTCTGATGTGATTGTTGCTGCTTTGGGTGAGTCTTCCGAGATGAGCGGTGAAAGCAGTTGCCGTACAGACCTTGAAATGCCAGATACGCAACGTGCACTTTTGCAGGAATTGTTGAAAACCGGTAAACCGGTGGTATTGGTGTTGTTTACCGGTCGTCCGTTAGTATTGAATTGGGAGCAGGAAAATGTACCTGCTATTCTGAATGTGTGGTTTGGTGGTAGTGAAGCTGCTCTTGCCATTGGTGATGTACTGTTTGGAAATGTAAATCCAAGTGGTAAACTTACTGCTACTTTCCCGAAGAGTGTAGGACAGATTCCTTTGTTCTATAACCATAAGAATACTGGTCGTCCTTTGCCTCAAGGGGCCTGGTTCCAGAAGTTCCGTAGCAATTATCTGGATGTAGATAACGAACCGCTCTATCCGTTTGGATATGGCTTGAGCTACACTACTTTCTCTTATAGTGATATTGCATTGGATAAATCGTCCATGAATATCAATGGAGAGATTGTGGCAACTGTAACGGTAACCAATACAGGTAAGTATGACGGTTCGGAAGTAGTGCAGCTATATATCCGCGATCTTATAGGCAGTGTAACACGTCCGGTGAAAGAACTGAAAGGCTTTGAAAAAATCTTCCTGAAAGCTGGTGAATCCAAACAGGTGTCTTTCAAGTTAACAGCTGATATGTTGAAGTTCTACAATTACAATCTGGATTTTGTGTGCGAACCGGGTGACTTTGAAGTAATGATAGGTGGTGATAGCCGTGATGTGAATAAGGCCTTATTTTCGCTTCAATAAGCATCTGCCTGGTAGTAGATAGATAAAGAGGGAATACAGAATCTTTATTAAAAATAAATATCTGATAACTAATTAGTTCTGTGAGTATGTAGTAGTTATAAAGTAGTACCATGTTTAGGCGTGGTACTCTTGTGGTAGCCTGTTTTTTGACTTAAATCAATTATTGCTATACGTTTGCAGAGTAATTTTAAATCAATACAAAATGAAAAGAAATCTATTAATTACATGTGTGATGTTGCTGTTTGCTGTCGTTTCGATGGCGCAGAACAAGATTACAGTTTCGGGTGTCGTTACAGATAAGACAGGCGAAACTGTTATAGGTGCTTCTGTTCGGGTAAAAGGACAGGAGAATATGGGAACTATTACGGATATCGACGGTAAATACCAAATTTCTGGCGTACCGGCGAATGCCACTTTGATATTCAGCTATATTGGTATGAAGGAACAGGAAGTGGCGCTTAATGGGCGTTCTACAGTGAATCTTATGATGGAAGAGGATAGTCAGCTCATTGAAGAAGTTGTAGTAGTAGGTTATGGTAGCGCCAAGAAGCGTGATTTGACCGGTTCTATTGTAACAGTGAAAGCTGCCGAGATTGCTTCAAAACCATCTACCAATCCTTTGGCTTCTATTCAAGGTAAGGTTGCCGGTGTGCAGGTTATTAATACAGGCCGTGCCGGGCAGGATCCGGAAATTCGTGTTCGCGGTACAAACTCTATCAATGGTTATACTCCTTTGTATGTAGTGGACGGACTGTTTACGGATAACATCAACTATCTGAATACAGCGGATATTGAATCTATGGAAATCCTGAAAGACCCTTCTTCCTTGGCTATTTTTGGTGTACGTGGTGCTAATGGTGTTATTATAATTACTACTAAGAAAGCGAAAGAAGGTAAGACTCAGGTCAGCATTAATGGTTCGGTGGGTTGGAAAAAGGTTACAGACCGCGTTAGCCTGACTAATGCAGAGCAGTTCAAAATGCTTTATAATGAACAACGCATGAATCAGGGTGGCGATCCGTACGATTATACTGTATGGAATGCAGATACTGACTGGCAGGATGAGATGTTCCAAACAGGTTTCCTTACTAACAATACGGTTAGCATTACAGCCTCGGGAGATAGAAGTAAGTTTTATCTGGGCTTGGGATATGTAATGGAAGAAGGTTCCATCAAGAGTGAAAAGCTGAATAAGTTTACTGTGAATTTGCATAGTGAACATAAAGTAACCGACTTCTTACGTTTTGGTTTCCAGGTGAACGGTGTACGTGCATTATATCCTGATGCAAAAGGTGTAGGTTCTGCTTTGAAAGCAGCTCCGATTGCTCCTGTTTATGATGCAGAAAGCGGACTTTTACATACTCTTCCTGATTTTCAGCGTGCTCAGGTCTGGAATCCTATGATTGAACCCGTGTTGAGAGGTGCTCATAATAAATCTGCAAATTATCGTATGGCAGGAAATATCTACGGAGAACTTGATTTGATGAAGAATTTAACCTTTAAGGCTACTTTCTCCTTGGATTATGCTTCCAGCCAGTCACGTTCTTATTCTCCGCTTATTTATGTGTATAACCCGGATGTAGAAGGTGGTAAAGAAAGATTGACGGATAAAGAAAGTATCAGTCAGTCGAAGTCTACATCAATGGCTGCACAGTCCGATTATGTATTGACTTATATTAATCAGTTTGGTGATCATGGTCTAACTCTGACTGCCGGTCTTACTACGAATTATAATGAATATTCTGATTTATCGGGTGGTCGCAGCCAATTGCCGGGTTATGGTGTTCCCATTGGCGAAGATATAGATAAGTGGTGGATTACTATGATTGATGATGCTACATCAGCTACTAATGGTGGATCCCAATACAAACGGTTTACAATGTCCTATCTGTTCCGTGCATTGTATAACTATAAAAATCGTTATTTGCTGAATGCTTCTTATCGTCGTGACGGTTCTTCCGTATTTAAGAGAACAGGAAATACATGGGATAATTTTTATTCATTCGGTGCCGGTTGGGTTATGAGTGAAGAGGCATTCATGAAGAAACAGAATGTAATCGATTATCTGAAGCTGAAAGGCTCATGGGGTGTTTTGGGAAGCCAGAATACAGGAGGTTCCCGCTATCCGGCCTATCCTAATATTACAAGTTCAGGTTCTGCTGTCTTTGGTGATAATGTTATTGCAGGTAAGGGACCGGATAAACTGATTTCACAGACATTGGGTTGGGAGCGTAACTATTCATGGGAAGTTGGTTTTGATATGCATCTGTTGGATGGTCGCATGCAGATTTCTCCTGTTTATTACAATAAGACAACCAAAGACTTGCTGACAAGTGTTCCCGGTCTTTCAGGTACGGTTCCTGCATTGCAGAATACAGGAGAGATTCGTAACCGTGGTTTTGAGTTGGCAGCATCCTGGAGCGATAAAATCGGTGAAAACTGGCGTTATGGTGTTTCAGCCAATCTAACGACTATTGATAATGAAGTTGTATCATTGATAAGCAAGGATTATTCAATAATTAATGGCGTTTCTCGTGTATCTGAAGGATATCCTATCGGCTACTTCTATGGGTACAAAGTGGCAGGTGTTTATCAGAATGAAACCGATATAGAAACTTCAGCACCTAACCAGGTAGCTTCTGTGAAGCCGGGCGATTTGAAGTTTGCCGATGTAAATGGTGACGGTATTATCTCAGAGAAAGACCGTACTATGATTGGTAATCCTACTCCGGATTTTACTTATGGTTTTAGCGTAAATCTGGGTTACAAGAATTTTGATTTGAGTGTAGATATGATGGGTGTTTATGGAAATGAGGTTTATCGTAACTGGGATAGTAGTGCTTATGCACAATTCAACTATCGTACAGGGCATTTGAACCGTTGGCATGGTGAAGGAACATCCAACTGGGATCCGATTCTTGATCCATCCCGTTCTGTAAATCTGGAAGCTTCTTCTTACTATGTAGAAGACGGAAGTTTCTTCCGTATCCGTAACATAGAGTTGGGATATACCTTTGATCCCCGTTTGTTGAACCGCATCAAACTGCAATCTTTACGTATCTATGGTAATGTGCAGAATCCTAAAACATGGAGCCGCAATACCGGATATACTCCTGAAGTTGGTGGTAGTGCAACAGCGTTTGGTGTAGATGGTGGAGGTTATCCGATGCCTGTAGTTTATACATTAGGCTTTAACTTATCATTCTAAACATGAAATCTAATAAAAGAAAAACGATCAGTATGAAAAAGATATTTTATTATGTGATGGCTTTGGCATTGGGATGTTCCCAGATGTCATGCAGTGACCTGTTAGATCAAAAACCGCAAGGAGTATTGACTGAAGATGATCTGACTGGGGGTACTTATGAAACACAGATTTTTAACATGTATGCCTTGCTTCGCGGTTATCATATTGTTTCCGGAAATACGGCATTGGCTATTCATGGTATGCGTTCGGAAGATGCGGAAAAGGGTAGTACACTGTCTGACGGATCTGCAACAGGAAAAATGTTTGATGATTTTGAATATGCTGCAAGTAACGGCATGGTAAAAAGTTACTGGAATGCCAATTATACCTTGATTCATAAAGCAAATGATGTATTGGAGGAGATGAAGTCGAATCCTTCATTGACAGGCGGTGACTTAGTTAATAAGGGAGAGGCTTTATTGATGCGTGCTTTCTGTTATTTCAATTTGGTACGTGCTTTTGGCGAAGTGCCCTTGATTGATTTTAAAGTAGGGAGTGTAGCAGATGCCAATATTCCCAAATCTTCTGTAGCTCAGATATATACTTTGATTGATGAAGATCTGACGAATGCAGAATCTTACCTGCCGAGGACTTGGGAAGCACAATATGTCGGTCGTCTTAGCTGGGGAGCGGCTCGTGCCTTACATGCCCGTACTTATATGATGCGTAATGATTGGAACAATATGCGTGCGGCAGCAGAGGACGTTATTTCTTCCGGTTTATATAATCTGAATACACCTTATGAAGATATTTTCCGTGAAAAAGGTGAAAACTGTGGTGAGTCTGTTCTGGAACTTCAATGTACTGCTACTGCTGCTCTTCCGGGGTCCAACGAAATTGGTAGCCAGTATGCTCAGGTACAGGGCTGTCGTGGGGCCGGTGAATGGAATTTAGGTTGGGGCCAACATACTCCTACTCAATTATTGGCTGATGCATTCGAAGAAGGTGACCCGAGAAAGGATGAGACTTTATTGTATTTTATTAGAACAGGAGAAGATCCTTCGACCATTCCTGCAAATAAGCCTTATGGAGAAAAACCGGTTGCCAATGCCGATGTGATAGCAAAGTACTTTAATAAGAAAGTGTATACAGATCCGGCTTTGCGTGAAAAGTATACGAAGAGTGGGTATTGGGTGAATATTCGTCTGATCCGTTATTCGGATGTCGTACTGATGGCTGCGGAAGCTGCTTGCGAACTGGGTGATAATACAAGTGCAAGAAGATATCTTGAGATGGTACGTGCCCGTGCCCGTGGTACGAATGCTAATATCTTGCCGGAGGTTACCACTGATAATCAGAGTGAATTGCGGGAAGCTATTCGTCATGAACGTCGTGTTGAGTTGGGTATGGAATTCGATCGCTTCTATGATCTTGTACGTTGGGGAATAGCGAAGGAAGTGCTGCATGCAGCCGGAAAGACTGGTTACCAGGATAAGCATGCATTGTTGCCTTTGCCTCAGGACGAAATTGACAAATCAAATGGCGTGTTAGTTCAAAACCCTAATTATTAATTCATATAGTAATGACCATGAAAAGATATATTAATTTATTGTTGGCATTTTGTGTGTCAGCACTCACTTTGCAATCTTGTTTTCAGGATATGGATCATCCGGCTTTTGATTATCCGGATAGTTCTGCTCCCAAAGTGTTCTCACCAATGAAATTGTTCTTGCCTTTTGAGAATGATATGCGTGATAAGGGTAATTATACCTTCCTCATGAGTGCCGGAGGGGATATTACTTATACTGATGGAATCAACGGACAAGCTTATCAAGGTACAAAAGATACGTATCTGTTAGCCCGTGTTCCTTCTTATCTGACCGATTCTATACCCGATTTAGGAAGTTGTACGGTGGCTTTCTGGATGAAAACAACGAGAAATACTTCTGCATATGGTGTCTTCAGTATTCCTAATACCAAGACTTTCTGGGGTAATTTTGATATCTATCTGGAAAATACAAGTAGTGAGACCCAGGCTTTCTTCAAGATGCATCTGTATAACTGTACATCCGTGAAGGATAATGATGAGAGATGGGTAGAAGCTAAGATAGACAATGTTTTTGGTACCGAATGGGTTCATATGGCATTTGTTTATGATGGTAGTAATTCGACAGTAACAGTTTACCGGAATGGTGAAAGTGCATTTACAAAAGAGCTGCCCGGTTATGGAAAGCTTAAATTTAAAGATTTGGGTACATTTGCTATCGGAGCATTTCAGTTTAGCACAAAACCCAGTTTGACAGAAGGTGCAGGAGCACAGAGTTGGGCATCCAATTTTCCGGGACAGTTAGACCAGTTCCGCTTCTATGACAGAGCTATATCTGCTTCTGATATCAAGCAACTTTATTCAGGTAAAGAATGATGACCGTTAGAAATAGAGTGAATATGAGAGCTGTTTATTTCATACTGTCCTTATTACTGATTGCTTGCAGTAAAGATGATGCTTCGGAAGCACCCGGAAAATTTGAACTGCAAAATATATCCATTGGTGAAAAACAGGATCAGAGTTCCTTTGAAAATGTAGCTCCCAATGCCAGTATTGTGCTTACATTCACAGATGCAGTGGATGAAGCTACGATTCAGAGTAATATCATATTGAAACTGAATGATCAGGCGGTGGCATATGATTCAAAACTACAGGGAAAGGATAAACTCTCATTGACTCCAACAGGTGGCTTTAAAAGTTTTTCCTCATATAAACTGGTGATCAATCCGGGGGTGAAATCCACCTCCGGAGTATCTCTTACCAATGGCAAAGTCTATGAAATCCGTACAGGGATGGATGATTCGGATAAGTTTGATCGCATTCCTGACGAGGATTTATTAACTTTGGTGCAGAAACAAACTTTTAAGTATTTCTGGAACTTCGGTCATGCACATTCCGGTATGGCACGCGAAAGAACAACTTCCGGTGATGTTGTTACTACCGGAGGAACAGGATTTGGAGTGATGGCGATGCTGGTAGCGGCTGAAAGAGGATTTGTAACCCGACAGGAAGCTCTTGAAAGAGTGCAGAAGATTGTAACTTTCCTGGATAAAGAGTGTACGAGTTATCATGGAGCCTATGCACACTGGATTAACGGTGCAACCGGTGAGACAAAGCCATTTGGTGATAAAGATGATGGTGCGGATCTGGTAGAAACCTCTTTACTTTTCCAGGGACTGCTTGCAGCACGTGCATACTTCAAGGAGGGTTCGGAAGCTGAGAGTAAATTGCGTTCTGATATAACCCGCCTGTGGGAAGCTATTGAATGGACTTGGTTTCAGAAAAGTGGAGAGTCTGTTCTGTATTGGCATTGGAGTCCGAACTATGGATTTGAGAAGAATCTTCCGATCAGAGGTTGGAATGAGTGCCTGATAACTTATGTGCTTGCAGCTTCTTCTCCTACTCATCCTATCGATAAGGCGGTTTATGAAGCTGGATGGGCAAGGAATGGCGGTTTGAAGAATGGTAATACCTACTATGGATACAAGCTTCCGCTGGGAGCTGATAAGGGTGGACCGTTATTCTTATCTCAATATTCCTTCTTGGGCATTAATCCGAAAGGACTGAAAGATAAATATGCTGATTATTGGGAACAGAATCAAAACCATACTCTGATCAATTATAATTATTGTAAGGAGAATCCTAAGGGATATGCTGGTTATGGAGCCTCTTGTTGGGGGTTGACAGCTAGTGATGGTGATAATGGTTATTCGGCACATTCACCTACAAATGATAAAGGAGTGATTGCTCCTACGGCTGCATTGTCTGCATTTCCTTATACTCCGGAAGAGTCGATGTCTGCATTGCACTTCTATTATTATAAGATGGGTGATAAACTCTGGAGAGATTATGGTTTTGTAGATGCTTTCAACCTGACAGCTAATTGGTATGATAACCAGTGTATAGCTATCGACCAAGGACCGATCATTTGTATGATAGAAAATTATAGGACAGGAATGCTTTGGAATTTATTTATGGCTATTCCGGAAATTCAGCAGGGAATGAAAAAGTTAGGTTTTGAAAGCCCTGCACTAAACTGATAAATAGAATATATGATGAGACTTATAATATATGTGATGCTTCTGCTTTACCCGTTTAGCCTGCTGCCGGCAGCTTCTGGTGGTAAGAAGGAGAAGAACTTGTCTGATGAAGAACTGATGACCCTCGTGCAGAAACAGACTTTCCGTTATTTCTGGGATTATGGACATCCGGTTTCGGGCTTGGCACGTGAACGTAGTAACGGTAATGACGATATTGTTACCATTGGTGGTTCCGGCTTTGGGGTAATGGCTATTATTGTCGGTGCAGAACGTGGATTTGTAACGCGTGAACAAGCGGCAGAGCGTATGCTGAAAATAGTCAGCTTTCTGAATGATAAGAATACGGACAGTTACCATGGCATTTGGGCGCATTGGATAAATGGGCAGAACGGAGAAACCATTTCTTTCAGCAGGAAAGATGATGGTGCCGATCTGGTAGAGTCTGCTTTCATGTTCGAAGGGTTGTTGGCTGCACATCAGTATTTCAACAAAGATAATCAGGTGGAAAGACGTATCCGCGGTCTTATTAATGACCTGTGGCGTCAGGCTGAATGGAATTGGTTTACTAAAGGTGGTGAAGATGTACTCTATTGGCATTGGTCACCCAATAACGGTTGGTCGATGAACCATCAGATAAAAGGGCATAATGAGTGCCATATTACATATATACTTGCTGCTTCTTCACCCACTTATCCCATTGCAGAGTCGGTATATCATAAAGGGTGGGCCAATTCTATCGTTTTCAAGAATGGTAAGAAGTATTACGACATAACCTTGCCATTGGGAAGTGATTATGGCGGACCTTTGTTCTTTACCCATTATTCTTATATGGGACTTGATCCGCGTGGCTTGAAAGATTATTATGCTGATTATGAAGAACAGATGAAAGCACATACTCTGATTAATCGTGCTTATTGCATAGATAATCCGAAGGGGTATAAAGGGTATGGAGAACAGTGCTGGGGACTGACAGCCAGTGATGGTGATAAAGGGTACTCTGCGCATTGTCCTGGTAATGACCGCGGTGTTATTACTCCAACAGCCGCCTTGTCGTCTATTCCTTATGCACCGGAATATTCATTGCAGGCCATGCGCTATTTCTATGAAGAGCTTGGCGATAAGCTTTGGGGAGAATATGGTTTCAAGGATGCATTTAACCTGACTGCTGACTGGTTTGCGCCATCTTATCTGGCTATAGACCAGGGACCTATTATTGTTATGATAGAAAATTATCGTACAGGTTTAATATGGAAATTGTTTATGAGTCATCCAGATGTACAAAAAGGATTGAAGAAGTTAGGATTTAAAACACCATACTTAAATTAAAAAGGTTTCATAATTATGAAAAACATGTTTTTTAATAGTGTATTAGTTGCTTTCGTTCTGCTTGTTGCTTCGTGTAGCAAGCAGCCGGAAGCTAAAGTTGATGTGATGTCATTCAATATTCGTCTGGATCATGTAGCGGATAGTTTGAACAACTGGAAGTATCGTAAAGATGCTGCGGCACAAATGATTATTTATTATGCTCCGGATGTAGTAGGTATGCAGGAAGTATTAAAGAACCAGTTGGACGATCTGAAGAACCGCCTTCCGCAATATACGGTTTTAGGTGTGGGGCGTGCCGATGGAAAAGAAAAAGGGGAATATTGTTCTCTGTTCTATAAGACCGATCGTTTCGATCTTATGAAGAGTGGCAATTTCGGTTTGAGTGAAACACCCGATTCTATTGGAATAAAAGGCTGGGATGCTGCTTGCGAACGCATTGTGACGTGGGCTGTTCTTAAAGATAAAGTCAGTGGTAAAGAATTGGCTGCTTTTAATACACATTTCGACCATATTGGTAAGGTTGCCCGTCGTGAAAGTGCAGTTTTGTTGCTTGCAAAGATACGTGAGATAGCCTCGGACTTACCGGTGGTTATTACGGGAGATTTTAATGGTACTGTTGATTCAGATCCGATTTCTGTTCTTACGGAAGGGGGAATGCAGAATACTTATTCCGCATCTGACGTAGTTTATGGTCCTACGTGGAGCTTTCATGATTTTGGGCGCATCCCGGTTGAAGAACGCCAGTTGATCGATTTTATTTTTGTCAATGGACAAGTGGTGGCCAATAAATTCAGAGTGATAGCAGACAAGCCGGACAATGGCTATTTATCCGACCATGCGCCTATTCAGGCCAATCTGACAATTCGATAGTACCATGACTTCTAAATTATCCTTGGGGCTTGTCGTTTTACCTTTTGTACCTTCCTCCATTGTGCAAGGTCAAGAGCAGGAAGTCCGTAACGAACGCCCCAATATCATTTTTATTATGAGTGATGACCACGCCCGTCAGGCTATGAGTATTTATGGTCATCCTATAGGGAAAGTGGCGCCGACTCCGAATATTGACCGTATCGGGCATGAAGGAGCGGTTTTCCAGAATAACTATTGTTGCAATTCTATTTCCGGGCCGAGTCGTGCTGCCATACTTACCGGTAAACATAGCCATAAGAATGGTTTCATGAAGAACTGGGCGAAAGGTTTTGACGGTACGCAACAGACCCTTCCAAAGATATTGCAGGCAAATGGTTACGAGACAGCTGTTATTGGTAAGTGGCATCTTATTTCTAAGCCTACAGGTTTCGATCATTGGATGATTCTGGATGATCAGGGAGAATATTGTAATCCGCATTTTATTACTGAAAATGATACCACACGTCATTTGGGGTATGTGACGGATTTGATTACTAAATACACGGAAGAATGGCTCGACGGACGGAAAGACAAGAACAAGCCTTTCTTTCTGATGATGCATCACAAAGCTGTTCATAGAAACTGGGTACCTGCAGAAAGACATTACCATCTGTATGAGCATACTACTTTTCCACTTCCTGATAATTATTTTGATGTTTATGAGGGTCGTTATGCGGCACAGATGCAAAAGATGAATATCTATTGTGACATGTACGAAGGACACGATCTGAAGATGGTTACTGGTATGGATAGTGACAGTTTACTGTTCGACCCTTGGCCGCATGCTTTTCTGGGGACAATGGAACCGGATGAATGCCGTCGTTTTCTTGATGCATATCGTGATAGAAATAATGAATTCCACTCCAGAAAACGTTCATTCAAAGAAGTCGCGGAATGGAAATACCAGCGTTACTTGCAAGATTATATGGGAGTTGTAGCGAGTGTAGACGAAAGTGTGGGAGAGATTCTTGATTATCTGAAACGTACCGGACTGGATAAAAATACGATTGTAGTCTATACTACCGATCAGGGCTTCTATTTGGGAGAACATGGTTGGTTTGATAAGCGTTTCATGTACGAAGAATCTTTCGGCATGCCGATGGTTATGCGCTGGCCCGGACATATCAAGCCGGAAACTCAGGTAACAGGACTGACGCAGAACATAGACTTTGCTCCTACTTTTCTGGATATGTGTGGTATCGAAGTGCCACGGGATATGCAGGGCGTATCGTTCCGGGAGTTGGTAGAGACGGGAAAGAAACCGCGTGATTGGCGTAAATCGCTCTATTATCATTATTATGAATTTCCTGGATTTCATAGTGTCCGTGCCCATTATGGTGTAAAGATGGAACGCTACAAATTGATGCACTTTTATGTGGAAGACAAATGGGAACTGTATGATCTGAAAACTGATCCGACAGAAATGCACAATCTGTACGGAAAGCAAGGAATGGAGAAAGTAACTGCTGAACTAATGGCAGAACTTGCACGTTTACAGAAACAATATGAAGTTCCTCAGAATTTGTGCAAGTAATATAAAGAACGAAAGAATGAAACATCTGTTATTGACTATAGTCTGCCTGATTGCGTGGACTACTCTTCCGGCGCAGGATATGCGTCAGGATACATATTGTAATCCCTTGAATATAGATTATACCTATATGATTTATAATTCCGACCGGGATATTTCTTACCGTTCGGGGGCCGATCCGGCAGTAGTGGATTTTCGCGGAGAATATTATATGTTCGTAACGCGTTCGCATGGCTATTGGCGTTCTAAGGATTTATTGAACTGGGAATTTGTACGTCCCGGTAAGAATTGGTATCCTCAGGGATGCAATGCTCCGGCTGCACACAATTATAAGGACTCTGTGCTTTATGTTGCAGGCGATCCTTCAGGTTCTATGAGCATCCTTTATACCGATGATCCTGTTTCCGGTGATTGGGAAGCTACGCCTGCCATTCTGCATAATCTGCAAGATCCTGATTTGTTTATTGATGACGATGGGAAAGCTTATATGTTCTGGGGATCTTCCAATGTTTACCCTATCCGGGGTATGGAATTGGATAAAAATCACCGTTTCACAAAGAAAGGGGAGACGAAAGAACTATTCAATCTGGATATGCCTAAACATGGTTGGGAGCGTTTTGGTGAGAATCATACGGATACAGTATTGGGCGGTTACATTGAAGGCCCCTGGTTGACAAAACATAATGGTAAATACTATATGCAATATGGTGCGCCGGGTACGGAATTCAATGTTTATGCGGACGGAGTATACGTAGCAGATCATCCGATGGGACCTTATACCTACCAGAAACATAATCCGGTATCTTATAAACCGGGTGGTTATATGAATGGTGCCGGGCATGGAAGCACTGTGCTTGGTCCCGGCGGGCAGTATTGGCATTTTGCTTCGATGTCTCTTTCCATTAATGTGAACTGGGAACGTCGTCTCTGCATGTTTCCCGCCGGATTCGATAGAGATGGTATTATGTATGTGGATACCCGTTTTGGAGATTATCCCCGTTATGCTCCTGCCGTGCCGGGTAAGGCAGGGCAGTTCCGAGGGTGGATGTTGCTCTCTTACGGCAAGCCGGTTACCGTTTCTACTGTGAAAGGAGAGTTTCAACCTTCTGCATTGACTGATGAACTGACTAAGACATTCTGGTTGGCTGAGGCTAACGATGAACGCCAATGGGTAATGATCGATCTGGAAAAACCGGCTACTGTATCTGCTATTCAGATCAACTATCATGATTACCAAAGTGATATGTATGGTCGTTATGAAGGGCTTCGTCACCGCTATGTGATTGAGGGGTCACTGGATGGACAGAGTTGGGATATATTGGTTGACCGTAAAGAAAGTTATAAAGATACCCCGAATGATTATGTTGAACTCGGACAATCCCAATCTGCGCGTTATATCCGCTATAAGAACATAGATGTACCGACCCCGAACTTGGCAATTTCTGAACTTCGGGTATTCGGATTGGGTATGGGGAAAACACCGCAACAACCGAAGAAATTAACCCTTGATCGCCGTGCGGACCGTCGTGATATTACTATCAGTTGGGAACCGGTCAAAGGTGCACAAGGATATAATGTGTTATGGGGTATTGCTCCCGATAAACTTTATAGCTCCTGGATGGTATATGGCAATAATGAATTATTTATGAAATCTCTTACTACCGATCAGGATTATTATTTCTGTGTGGAAGCATTTAATGAGAATGGCGTATCTTTACGTTCAGAAGTGAAACATGTAAAATAACAATGCTATGAAACGATTAATCAGTGCTATTTGTCTTCTTTTCTTCCTGTTACCTTTGCCTGCTCAGGAAACGTACCAGAAAGAAATCTTTATCTCTTCCCGGGGAGATACCTTGCAGTATCGCTTGCTGCAACCGGAAAATATGAAAAAGAGTGAGAAGTATCCTTTGGTGCTTTTTCTGCATGGTGCAGGGGAGCGCGGTAATGATAATGAGAGGCAATTGACCCATGGTGGACAAATGTTTTTGAATCCGGTGAACCGGGAGAAATACCCGGCATTCGTGCTTGCACCACAGTGTCCCGAAATGGGCTATTGGGCATACTCGGCACGTCCTGAATCATTTTTGCCGAATGAGATGCCGTTGAATGAACCGATAACTCCGATTTTTCAGACAGTGAAGGATTTGCTGGATACTTATCTGGCAATGCCTCAGGTTGATAAATCACGTATCTATATCGTTGGACTTTCTATGGGAGGAATGGGAACCTTTGACATGGCTGTCCGTTTCCCGGAGATATTTGCTGCTGCTGTGCCTATTTGCGGTACAGTAAATGTGGCGCGCCTGAAAGCTGCCAAGTCTGTAAAGTTTCGTATTTTCCATGGTGATGCTGACAATGTGGTTACACCTGAAGGTTCGCGTGCGGCATACAGGACTTTGAAGAAGGCAGGTGCTGATGTGGAATACATCGAGTTCCCGGGATGTAATCATGGTAGCTGGAATCCGGCTTTCAATTATCCCGACTTTATGAGTTGGCTGTTCAGTCAGAAGAAATAGTTTAAAGAAAAATGAGGTTTTGCCAGCATTTTGACACAACCTCATTTTTCTTTAAACTATTTTTCTTCATAATCCCCGTTAGCTTTAATCAGCTCAATCAGCTTTTCTACAGCTTCTTCTTCGGGAATATTCTTTTCAATGCATTCTTTCTTCTTATACAGACTGATTTTCCCACGTCCGGCACCTACGTAGCCATAGTCAGCATCAGCCATTTCTCCGGGACCATTGACGATGCAGCCCATAATACCTATTTTCAATCCTTTCAGGTGTGAAGTAGCGGCTTTTACACGTGCTATGGTACTTTGAAGATTGAACAGAGTGCGTCCGCATCCGGGACAGGAGATATATTCCGTTTTGCTGGTGCGTATACGTCCTGCTTGCAGAATACCAAAGGCTGTGGCATCTACTACAGCATGACTGAGATCTCCCTGGTTGAACAGGAAAATACCATCGCAAAGGCCGTCGAAGATAAGTGCTCCCATGTCAGCAGCAGATTTTATCTGCAAGTCCTCCGCTTCATTTTCAGCATAGTGCTGGAAGAATACAACCGGATTTTTCAGTCCTTCCTGCATCAATTGGTGAACTAAGGCACGATGTTCTCCAAGTCGGTTAGGATGGTTACTCTGTGATATAATGACTACTTCCGGATGATGTTTCAGACAAGCAATCACTTCTTCTGTTTGTGCCATGTAAGGCATAAACATGAATTTCAAATCGGCTTGGCAATTGCCCATAAGCGGCATCTGCTGGTAATTGAAAGCCGGATAGGTTCCGGGCTCTTCTTCCCATACATCCGCATCCAGAATGTATTCCACTCCTTCTTCACGAATTTCTGGTAAGGCACGTCCGGCATAGATGTAATCCGGAATGAATTGAGGGTTCGTATCGAATTTTCCGTCCATGCGTTCGGCAATGACTACAGGCAGGTGATTCCCGCCTATGTTGCGTACGGCAGTTGTTTCACGTCGTACCGGAGAAAGATAATTGAAACCTTCTGCTTCCACTCCGGGTATGTAAGGATGATCCTGGTGCTGCATGATATAATCCACCAACTTTCGTGCTACAGGTATTTCTGCTTCCGGAGCTTCGCTCAGAGAAACACGGATGGTATCACCCAGGCCGTCAGCTAGCAATGCACCGATGCCCAATGCAGATTTGATACGCCCGTCCTCACCATCCCCGGCCTCTGTAACGCCAAGGTGCAGCGGGAATTGCATTCCTTCCTTTTCCATTACAGCAGCTAACAGGCGAACTGTTTTCACCATTACTACTGTATTGGAGGCTTTGATGGAGATAACAACATCTGTAAAATTTTCTTTTACACAGATACGCAGGAACTCCATGCATGATTCCACCATACCTTCCGGTGTATCGCCGTAGCGAGACATTATGCGGTCGGACAGTGAACCATGATTTACACCGATACGGATGGCTGTATGATTCTCCTTGCAGATATTCAGGAAAGGAACGAACCGATCATGTATCTTCTGCAATTCTTGTGCATATTCTTCGTCTGTATATTCCAGATGTTTGAAGGTGCGTGCGGCATCTACATAGTTTCCCGGATTGATACGTACTTTCTCGACATACTGTGCTGCTACATCTGCTACCTTTGGGTTGAAGTGAATGTCGGCAACCAGTGGAACCATATATCCGTCCCGGCGCAAACCGGCATTGATGTTCATCAGGTTTTCCGCTTCTTTAATGCCTTGTGCTGTCAGACGTACATATTCACCTCCGGCATCTACAACACGTTTGGCCTGTGCCACGCTGGCTTCTGTATCCTGCGTGGCGGTGTTTGTCATACTCTGTATGCGTATAGGATTGGAGCCGCCCATAGGGGTGGCTCCAATATTTACTTCTGATGTTTCCCGACGGGAATAGTTGAATAAATCCACTAATTACTCCTTTTTAATTCGTTTTATACTCGTACTTTACTTCTTTCAGTTCCTCGTTCGCTTTTACGATTTTCTTTTTCAGCCCTTCTTTGTAGGCTGCAAAAGTTTCAGCGAGATCGGCATCGCTCAAAGCTAGCATTTGTATAGCAAGAATGGCAGCATTCATGGCGCCATTGATGGCAACTGTGGCTACAGGGATTCCGGGAGGCATCTGAATGATAGAGTAGAGAGCATCTACGCCATCCAGCACAGAACCTTTAACGGGAACTCCGATAACAGGCAGTGTTGTGTTGGCAGCGATGACTCCGGGCAGAGCGGCAGCCATGCCGGCAGCTGCGATTATCACTTTAACGCCGCGTCCGCGGGCGTTCTTTGCAAAATTCTCTACTGCTTCCGGAGTGCGGTGTGCAGAAAGAGCGTTCATTTCGAACGGTACATGTAAATCATTCAGCAGTTGAGCGGCCTTTTCCATAACAGGAAGGTCGGAGGTGCTGCCCATGATGATGCTTACTAATGGAGACATAATTATTTAGTTATTAGTGTTTAGTGATTAGTGATTAGCAAGCTTCTCAATATCAATTTGCTAATCACTAATAGTTAATCGTTAATCAACGCTTTGTAGGCAGCAGCATCCAGCAATGAATCGAAGTCTGCATCAGCATCCGGTTTCATTTTGATGAGCCAGCCTTCGCCGTACGGATCTTTGTTTACCAGTTCCGGTTGGTCGGCAAGAGCCTCGTTTTGTTCCAGGATTTCTCCGCCTACGGGCAAGAAAAGATCCGAAATGGTTTTTACTACTTCAATGGTTCCGAATACTTCGTCGGCTGCCAATGTTTCACCCTCTGACTGGATATCTACGAATACGATATCGCCCAATTGTTCCTGAGCGTAATCGGTGATACCTACATAAGCTACATCGCCTTCAAGGCGTATCCACTCGTGTTCTTTGGTGTACTTTACATTTTCTGGGAAATTCATGATCATTATTTTTAAAGGTTAATACTTATATTAATTACAAATTACTAATTATAAATTACGATTCTTTGTTCACTCTTAATTCTTTACTTATCTTAGAATAAGAAAATGCGGAACAGGATATTACTCAGTGGATGAAGCACCAATAAGGAGCAAATCAATCCTACGGCAAAACCTACCAGTACCTCTCCCAATGTATGATGCTGTAAAATAATACGTGCTGTGCCCAAGACACCTGCAATCAGGATGAACAAACATAGCCACCATACCGGATTGTATCCGAACAGGGCACTGAAAGATACCAATCCTCCTACAATAGCCCCTACACCTGCCATATGCTCGCTTAACTTCCATTTCAGATTGACAACAATACAGATAACCATCATGATCAATGCAGCAAGAATAATACCTGTCATGTACCAGGGAATATTCAGGCGATGCATCATCACCAGACAGAATACGTATGAAGTAATAGTAAGTAGGAATGGCATAAAACGCCGTTTACGTTCTCCTAAGTCTTCGGGACTGAAACCGTTGATCTTACGGAACAGGAAGATGGTGAGCGTAGGCATAAGAATGGTGAAGCAGTACACTACTCCCAGCACAATCAGCTTATACTGTATAGGCATGATGCGCAGATATGAGAAAAGGAACAGAATCAGAAACGCCAGGAACGGGATAGAAAACGGCGTGAATATAGCCGATATCACCCGGGCTGTCCGGATTAAGCTCCTGTCTGCCACAATATGTTGTTCTTCAACCATTTTAATTTATAATTTTACAATTGGATTCATTAATCATTTACCACCTTATCATTTTATAATTACTTTCTCAGCCTTGCCACCGGTATGTTCAACTGTTGCCTGTACTTGGCTACCGTGCGGCGTGCTATCGGATATCCTTTTTCTTTCAGTATATCCGTCAGTTCATCATCCGTATAAGGCTTCTTTTTATCTTCATTGTCAATGCATTCCTTCAATATCTTACGAATCTCGCGTACAGACATTTCTTCACCGTCCTCGGTGACATATCCGTCATTGAAGAAAAATTTCAGTGAATAGATGCCGTAGTTGGTTTGCACATATTTGCTGTTGCTGACGCGGGAAATGGTTGAAATGTCCAGTCCGGTACGTTCGGCAACATCTTTCAATATCATAGGACGCAGCAATGATTCGTCTCCTTCGAGGAAGAACGGACGTTGCAGGTCGATAATGGCTTGCATAGTAGTCATTAATGTATTCTGACGTTGCTTCACGGCATCGATAAAGCCTTGTGCTGCATCCATTTTCTGCTTCAGGAACATCATGGCTTCTTTCGACTCTTTCGACTGGTTAGCCCTGTTTTTGGTATGTTCTTCCACCATCTCGGTGAAGTCGCGGCTCATACGCAGTTCCGGAACGTTCCGGTTGTTCAGAGCCAGATTGATGGTACCGTCGTCGTATGTATCTACAATGAAGTCGGGGATGATCTGTTGCATGTTCCGGCCGATGGCTTCACCCAGGGAGGCACCCGGACGCGGATTGAGTTTGCAGATCTCTTTGATAGCCTGTTCAAAAGCGTCTTCTTCCAGTCCGAGCTTCTGCTGTATCTTGTCCCAATGCTTACGGGTGAATTCTTCGTAACATTCGGAGATGATCGCTTCTTCTATATAAAGTAGAGGGTTCGGGGTGAAGTGCTGTTGCTCTATCTTGCGATGAATCTGAATGAGCAGGCATTCTTGCAGGTTGCGTGCGCCAAGTCCGGCGGGGTCAAAGTCCTGGATAATCTTCAGTGCTTCTTCCAATTCCTCCTGGGTGCATTCGATGCCGGCGTAGATGGCAAGTTCATCACAGATGCTATCCAGAGACTTACGTAGCAGGCCGTCGTCATCCAATGATCCGATCAGATATTCCGCCAGTTCACGCTGATGCTCGGTCAGGTCACGTTCGCTTAGTTGCTCCTTCAGAGTTTCGTAAAAAGAAGTAGCATCGGAGAAAGGTATTTCTTCAGCCTGTTCACCTTTGCTACGGTTGTTTTCCTGCAATTTGTAGTCGGGGATATCGTCTTCGCTCAGATAGTCGCTTAATGAATCATATTCATTGGCTCCGTTGTCTTCTGCGGAACCTCCCGTATCGGAATTTTCAGAAAAGTCGTCACTTGCCGTATCTTCCTTTCCTTCTTCCAGAGCCGGATTTTCCAGAAGTTCCGCATGTATACGGTCTTCCAGTTCTACAGCGGGCAATTCCAGTAGCTTCACTACCAGAATCTGCTGGGGCGACAGTGTCTGTACCTGTTGCTGCGCTTGAGTTTGTACTTGTCTGGAACCTTGTGCCATACTTATTCTTTTCTTTTACTCGCCACAAAGATAATGCAAACCGAGACAGAATAAAATGAACGAGTTCATTTTTTATGCCGAGGCGCAGCTTATCTTCGCACTTTTTGCAAAAATAGTGAATAGTTCGGGAACGCGAAATGTTCTCGGTATAAGTTTTTCATGCAAGCATGAAAGTTTGGCGCCTAATTTACATTATCTTCGTTAAAAGCGAAGATAAGCTGCACATCAGCATTAAAAAATAAGCAAGCTTATTTTGTGCTGCTTTTGGTTTGCATTATCTTTGTGCGTATCAACTTAAAAAATTGCAACGTTATGTTTGATAAAGAAACTTATGTGCAGCGCAGAGCCCTGCTGAAAAAAAATGTTGGCTCCGGAGTGTTACTATTCTTGGGAAATGACGAACAAGGACTGAATTATGAAGATAATGCTTTCCGTTATCGTCAGGATTCTACCTTTCTCTACTATTTCGGCTTGTCGTTTGCCGGACTTTCCGCTATCATTGACATCGATGAGAACAAAGAAATCATTTTCGGGGACGAACTGACTATCGACCATATTGTGTGGATGGGCACACAGCCAACTCTGAAAGAGAAGAGCGAACGGGTAGGTATTCGGGAGACACTTCCTTCTGCCGGAATTATCAGCTATCTGCACAAAGCCGTACAAAAGGGGCAGACGGTACATTATCTTCCGCCTTACCGTCCCGAACATAAGTTGAAACTCATGGATTGGCTGGGTGTTCCGCCTGCACGCCAGGAAGGTTCCGTACCGTTTATCCGTGCGGTGGTGGCACAGCGTAATTATAAATCTGCTGAAGAGATTGCAGAAATAGAAAAAGCATGTGATGTGACTGCCGACATGCATATCAAGGCGATGGAAGTGATTCGGCCGGGTATGTACGAATATGAAGTTGTGGCAGAGATGAACCGTGTAGCCGAAATGAATAATTGCGAACTTTCTTTCCCTACGATTGCCACAATCAACGGACAGACTTTGCATAATCATTATCATGGTAATAAAATTAAATCGGGTGACTTGTTCCTGATCGACGCCGGTGCGGAACTTCCGTCGGGTTATTGCGGTGACATGTCGTCTACTGTACCTGCCGATAAAACGTTTACTTCAAAACAACGTGCCGTTTACGAAATTCAGAATGCTATGCATCTGGAATCTGTAAAGGCTCTCCGTCCGGGTATCCCTTATATGGAAGTGTACGACTTATCTGCCCGCGTAATGGTAGAAGGTTTGAAAGGACTGGGCCTGATGAAAGGAAATGCAGATGATGCAGTGCGCGAAGGTGCTCATGCATTGTTCTATCCTCACGGTCTGGGACACATGATGGGACTGGACGTGCATGATATGGAAAACTTGGGAGAAGTGTGGGTAGGGTATGACGGTCAACCCAAGAGCACACAGTTCGGACGTAAGTCTCAACGCCTTGCTATTCCTTTGGAACCGGGCTTTGTACATACTGTTGAGCCGGGTATCTACTTTATTCCTGAATTGATTGACATGTGGAAAGAAGGAAAGAAATTCACAGACTTTATCAATTATGACAAAGTGGAAGAATATCGTGACTTCGGCGGTATCCGCAATGAAGAAGATTATCTTATTACAGAAACCGGTGCCCGCCGCTTAGGCAAGAAGATACCGTTGACTCCGGAAGAGGTGGAAGCGTTGCGATAGTATCAATTTAAGAATGAGTCTAATGAAAAAACTACTATTCTTATTTTGTCTTTTGTCCTGGAGTGTATTGCATGCACAAAAGACGATTAATCGGCCTCCGTTTATAGCAAAGGCAACGGAAACCATTGAGATAGCTGCTATTCATTTGTCGGATACAGCTACCGTGGTTGATGTGGATGCAAAATTTATTCCAAAGAACTGGATACGTATTGCTCCTGCTACTTGTCTGGTTGCAGATAATGGTGAACGTTACCAGGTGCGGCAGGGAGTAGGCATAGAGTTGGGCCAGGAATTTTGGATGCCTGAGTCGGGTGAGGCTACTTTTTCTTTGATATTTCCACCTCTGCCGGCATCTGTAAAGTCGTTTGATTTTGTGGAAGGTGAAGGTGAAAGAGACTTTAATCTTTTTGGTATCAGCCTGATCGGGAAGTTGCCCAAACTCCAATTGCCTAAAGACTTAGGGAAAGCCGGCAAAGCGACTGCTGTTGCTTTGCCGACGCCTGAAATCAAAGAGGGAACCGCTATCATCAGTGGGCGTATTCTGGATTATAAGCCTTCATTTCGCATGAAAGTCGAACTACATTCAGCTGATTTTTTATCTGCTTATGGACAAAAGAATACAGAGTTAAAGTTGGATGAAGCAGGAAATTTTCATACGGAAATGCCTGTTTCACATCCTTCTGTGGCCTATTTAAGCGTGGGTGGCTCTGTTATTTCTTTTTTATTGTCTCCAGGTGGCGAAACCAAGATTACTGTAAATCTTCGTGAGATGACGCGTGCTTCCAGTCGTTTGCGGAAAGATGCGAAACCTGAAGGGAAGAAGGTTTATTTTGAAGGACTGAATGCCGGATTGAATACGGAGATGAATTCCGGATTAGAGATTCCTCTTTGTTCTGTTGAGCTGAAAGACTTGTATGACATGAATCCGGACCAGTACAAGGCATATTGTATGCAGAAGTATGAGGAAGCAGACAAGGCGATCCACGCTAATAAGAAGATAAGTAAGGCTTATGCGGAACTGTTGACGGTGCTGAATAAAGATGCATTGTATGGGTTGTTATGTGGATATGATTATCAGCTATTGCAGGCTTATGCTCAGCAAAAGGGGCTGTCTGTGCGTGATGCAAGTAAAGAGTATCGTTCTCCTGAACCATCAAATGACTATTTCGATTTTCTAAGTGAATTTGGTTATATCAATTCACCCAAGTCTGTGTATTGTTTTAATTATCCTTCCAGGGTAGTTAATACCGGGTATATAAGCTTGCCGTCTGTAAAGCGAGGTGACATCTTTGATTATTTACTCAATTCCCCTAAAGTGGCCCCTAAAGATAAGGAGACGATGAAGAAATATCGCGATAATCCGTCATCGTATGATTCTTCGGTAATGAAAGAACTGAGGAATAGATATGATGCTCTTTTTCAGGAATTTGGTAGACAAGGAATGGAAGCTAACCGAAAAGCGGTTGAAGAACTGATTGGTAGCCAAGGTATCTATTATGATGTACAGAAAGCCATGCAATGTGTTTCGAAACTGGAAGATTTTACACCTTTATCTGAAGATGATTTTGCTGCGTTGCATGCAATTGAAAATTCCTATTTTCTGAACCGATTGACCGCAATGAATACGGAACTGCTTCGGAGGATAGAAGAGAATAAGAGTAAACGTGGTTTTACGGTTCGTACTTTGGCTGCAGACGTTAAAGATGATGAACTGTTTGAAGCTATGGTCGCTCCGTTCAAAGGTAAAGTGGTGCTTGTTGATTTCTGGGCTACCTGGTGTGGTCCTTGTAAGATGGCAATGAAGATGATGAAGCCCATGAAGGAAGAACTGATAGATAAGGATATCGTGTATGTCTTTATTGCCGGTGAAAATTCTCCGGAGACAACATGGAATAATATGATACCCGATATTCATGGTGAACATTATCGACTTACCAATGCACAATGGGCGGCTATCTGCAATAAATTTGAGGTTCGTGGTGTACCTACCTATCTGGTACTCGACCGTGAAGGAAAACAAACTTATCGGTCGGTCGGTTTTCCGGGAACGGATGCGGTGAAGGGTGAATTACTGAAAGCATTAAATTCTTCCGCTGACTGATCATATACTCTAATAAACGAAAAGGGGCAGCTATGGCTGCCCCTTTTCGTTTATTATCTAATCGGTGTTATCAGATAAACTGTCCGTCTTCGTTGATCTTAACTTTCACTTCCTTTTCGCCTTGCTCCAGCTCTATCCAGTAGTAGTTCCCGGCAGGAGTTTCAAAATATTCGGCATCATCTACTACATAGCCGCTATATTGTGACGCTTTAATGGCATCTGTTACTTTTACTGGAAGTACATATATATCCCATGAGGTGGAAATCCATTCATAGTTTGTACTAAGCAATACTTCTTTACTTTGATTTTCGTGTATGATGTCCACTTCAATCATTCCTTTCTCTTGCTCAATCTCAATAATACGGGCGTTAGGATAATTCTTCTGTATAAGTTCTGTTACGGCAGTAACCATATTGGATGGAGCATCCGGCAGCAATGATTCATTATTGCCGTTACCGTCATCATTTACGGCTTTAATAAGAATTCCGTCTGCTGAATAATGTAAGTCCATATCTATATCCTGTGCAGATTCCACTTCTATGATGTAGATAACCTCTTTTTCGGTTCCTGCACGTTCAATGCGTTCCACTTCATTATCTTTTTGCCAAGTGGCGTATTCACTGCTCTCAAAGGAGGTCCTTACTGCTTGTGGAATGGCACTATATGGCATTTCTGTCTCCGTCATATGCCACGAACCATCTGCCTTGTACCAAGCTTCTGTTTTATATCCGTTGTCACTCTTGTTATTGAATTCAGCTTTGTAATATTGCTCTTGCGAGACAGTTTTTGTTTCCCAACTCAGGTTAGCGGTGTTAGAAAAACTACTATCGAATGCCGTGCGTACAGCTTCGGGAACTTTAGAACTTGGGAGATCGTCATCGTCATCACTGCAGCTTTGTAGGCTTAACATCCCCATAACTAATAGGGCTAAATACATTTTCAATTTCATAGTTACTTATTTTTTAGAGTTTCTGATTATTGTTGATTTTATTGCAAAGATGACGGGCAATTCTGGAAGAAATTGGGAATTTGCCTCCAAAAGTGGATAATAAATTCTATATTTGCGATTTTAACATTAAAAAGAGCAGATTGCTAATGAATTTATACTGATTATGGTACAGAAATTGGAAACACACACCCGTATTGACGTAGCTGACGTGCTGCGTGGACTCGCCGTTATGGGCATCATTGTATTACACTCCATCGAACACTTTAATTTCTATTCATTTCCTGATACAAGTACTCAAAGTGCATGGCTTAACTTTTCTGATAAAGCCATTTGGGACGGACTCTTTTTCATGTTCGGAGGAAAGGCTTACGCTGTGTTTGCTTTACTTTTTGGTTTTAGTTTCTTCATCCAGGATAATAACCAGCGTATGCGTGGCAATGATTTTCGTTTGCGTTTTTGCTGGCGATTGATCTTATTGTTCATTCTTGGTAATATAAATGCAGCTTTTTTCACGGCCGAAGTATTGGTGCTCTATTCGTTAGTCGGATTCATCTTACCACTTACCTGCAGGCTGAAAGATAAATGGTTGTTTATTCTGGCATGTGTACTTTTGATACAACCATTACCACTTTATTATGTGATACGTGCCTGCATAGATCCTTCTTTTGTGACTCCCTCTATTCCGACAGGTAGTTACTGGGGAGCTGCTTTTCAAGTGCAGAGTCACGGCACTTTCCTTGAAACTCTGCGTGTGAATTTATGGGAAGGGCAGATTGCCAGTCTTGCATGGGCTTGGGATCACGGACGTGTATTCCAGACTGCCGCTCTTTTCCTGTTCGGCTTGCTGATAGGACGTCGGGGACTTTTCCTGAAGGAAAATCTGAAATTCTGGAATAAGGTACTTTGTGGCGCTCTTATCGCTTTCTTCCCCCTATATGGATTGGGTAATATGTTGCCGGGTTTCATCGTTAGTAAGTCTATTCTTACTCCTTTGTTACTAATCATAACTTCCTTGTCCAAATTTGCATTTATGCTGATATTGGTGTCGGGTGTTATCTTTGCTTTCTATCGGACAAACCTGCATGACTGGTTGATGAAGATTACTCCTTACGGTAAGATGAGTCTTACAAATTATATTACTCAGAGTATTATCGGTTCGTTGTTGTTCTATAATTGGGGTCTTGCACTTCACTCTCAGTTGGGTATAACAGCCAGCTTCCTGGTAGGAGTAGTGCTCTTCATCGTGCAGCTTGCTTTCTGCCGTTGGTGGATGAGCCGTCATGCACACGGTCCGCTGGAATACTTGTGGAAACGAGCGACTTGGTTGAAATAAAAGATTTTTTATAGATATTTTTCCCACAGATAGCGGAGCGGACTGAGTAGACGTGCAGTTACGCTCCGTTCGTCTGTCATGACCTCTGCTGTGCCGGAAAGTTCTCCTTTAAAGTCCAACTGCTTGCCATATGAGGTGCATAAATTTTGTGGCAGACTTACTGTGACAGTGTACATATTGTCCTCGCTTGCTAATAGTGAAACAGACAGCACTTCTCCGGTGAGGAAGCCGAATTCCATGTATGGATACCCTGTCACACTGATATTCACTCTTTGTCCGGGGCATACTTTGCCTGATCCGCTGACGGGTAATTTAATTTTTCCTATAATGTCACCGGGAGTAGAGGATACAATAGAGAACACTTTATCTCCCGCATTGACATTCTGGTTCTTCTGCCAGATATTATTGTAAGATAATATACCACTGGCAGGGCTGGTAAAGAGATATCCCAACTCCCAATCGCTGATGCTTACCTGTAAATCATTGAGGGCTGATTTTAACGAAGTGCTTATTGTATTGGCTTCCCGATTACGTTCCATACGGATTTCTACAATATTCTGTTGTAATTGCGCCTCTTGTATTCTGGCAGATGAAAGTGAAGTCATTAGTTGCTCTCTCCCTTGCCTGCGATTCAGATAGGTTTGTTGTGCTTCTTCATAATCAGCTTTCGATATTAATCCTTTGTCGAAGAGTTTCTTTTCCCGGCTATGGGTAGCGGAAGCTATCTGTACCTGTTCTTCATCAAGTTCTGCTTGTTTATTCAGATGTCGGATGTACTTCTGATACTCTTGCAGTTCTTTGCAGGCGGCCTGCTCTTTCTGGGCGTAGAGGTCTATCGACAGAAAATTACGATAATCTGTCAAGCATTTGATGAAAGAGGCATAAGCATTCTGAATGTTTCCGAGTTCCGGTTTCTCTGGAAACACGGTTTGGCAGATACAACTATCCGTCAGAATGAAAGAAGTAATCCTTTCTTTCAGTTCCAATACATGGGCAGTGATGGCAGGATTCTCCAGTACAGCTATGATATCTCCTGCTTTTATGGTTTCACGGTCTTTTCGATATACCTCCTGAATTTTTCCACTTCCTCTTGCCACGATCCATACGGGCGGATGCTCTGTGGTGATGGTGATTCCGGCACTTACTATATCCGGGTATTTGAAGAAAGAGCCGCCGATGAAAAGCAGTGCCAATACCCCGAAGAATACGGTTATTCCCCACCTGATCAATGCGTGTGGCGGTCGCGTCAATATCTCCTGCACCTCCTCACACCTCAATTCTATGTCCTTTTCTTCTTGTTTCTTCATAACTCTCAACTCTCCATTTTCAACTCTCCACTTATTAAAGTTCCAATTGGTTCTTCACCAGCTTGTAATATCTTCCTTCCAGAGCAATCAGCGCTTCATGCGTTCCGGTCTCTGCTATCCTGCCCTGTTCTATGACGATGATTTGTTCCGCATTCCTTACGGTGCTCAACCGGTGGGCTACCACTACGGATGTCCTGCCTTTGAAGAAGGTTTGCAGGTTGTTCATGATAGTGCGTTCGTTGTTGGCATCCAGTGCATTGGTTGCTTCGTCGAAGAAGATGAATTCCGGGTCTTTGTACACGGCGCGGGCTATGAGTATGCGTTGTTTCTGTCCCTGACTTAATCCGTGCCCTTCCTGTCCTATCTTAGTATTGTATGCTAAAGGCAATTCTTCTATGAAATCGTGTATATTTGCCACTTCAGCAGCATGGCGCAGACGTTTCTTGTCGATATGCTCTACTCCGGGTGCAATGTTACCGGCGATACTGTCGGAGAAGATGAAACCATCCTGCATTACTACACCGCACCGCTTGCGCCACTCGCGAATACTGTAACTTCCCAGTGGAGTATCCCCGATGAAGATATCGCCGCTTGCGGGCGGGTAGAATCCTAACAGTAGTTTAACGAGTGTTGTCTTTCCGCTTCCGCTCATACCCACGATGGCCGTTTGCTTGCCCGGCGGAATCACTAGGTTGATGTCGTCCAGCGTCGGGTATTCGCTTAGCGGATCATATTTGAAGTTAAGGTTTTGGAGTCTTATTTCTTTCCCTTCCGGTATTTCCCGCAGCAATTCACGGGTGGGGTCTTCCTCATCCGGTTTGTCGCGCACTTCGCTGAGGCGGTCCATGCTGAGCCGTGCGTCCTGCATATCGCGGGCAAAAGCGATGAGCTCATTTACCGGACTGTTCAACTGTCCGATGATGTATTGCACGGACAGCATCATACCCAGTGTCATTTCCCCTTTCACTACCAGGCTCGCTACGAGTGCGGTAATCAGCAAGTTCTTGCTTTGATTAATCAGCACCGCTCCCGAATCCTGATACTGTCGTAGGGCAAGGCTTTTGATGTTTACTTTGAATAGCTTTGCTTGTATTCGCTCCCATTCCCAACGTTTCTGTTGTTCGCAGGCACTGAGTTTTATTTCCTGCATACCGTTCACCAGTTGCACTACCGTGCTTTGATTGGCACTTTGCTGGGCAAAACGCTTGTGATCCAGTTCGGCGCGCTTCTTCATGAATAGCCAGACGTATGCCACGTACAGGGCGCTTCCGCCCATGAAGATAAGGAATATCATGCCACTGTACACCAACAGTACAATGCCGAAGATGATAATATTGAATACGGAAAAGATAACGCTGAGGCTACTTCCCGTCAGGAAATCCTGTATGCGCTTGTGGTCGTTGATGCGTTGCAGGATGTCTCCTGTCATTTTGCTGTCGAAGTAGCTGATAGGCATCTTCATCAGTTTGATAAGGAAGTCTGATATGAGGGCGATGTTGATGCGTGTGCCCAGATGTAGCAATATCCAGCCCCGTATGAAATCTACGGCACTGCTGCTGAAAGACAGCATCAACTGGGCAATCAGCACCAGATAGATAAAACCGAGATTCTGGTTGTTGATGCCGAAGTCTACTACCGATTGTGTGAGGAAGGGTAACATGAGCTGTATCATGCTGCCCAGTAGCAGACCTAAAAGCAGTTGCCCCACCAACCCCCGGTACGGGCGGAGATAGGAGTAGAGGAAGCTAAAACCTCTGCGATTCACTTCGTCTCCCTCGTCCTCTATTGTATAAAATTCGGGTGTGGGCTCCAGCAACAACGCCACACCTGTGTCTTCTTCGTTCTTTCGGGAACTCAGCCAGCAATTACAAAATTCTTCTTTGGTGTATTTTAGCTTTCCTGCACCGGGGTCGGCCACCCAAACATACCTGTCGTTGAGTTTATATACCACGACAAAGTGTTGCTGGTTCCAGTGTATGATGCAGGGTAAAGGAGCTTCCTGTAACTTTTCATACCCCACTTGTACGCAGATGCTACGAAAACCAATCTTTTCTGCCGCTTCACTGATGCCAAGCATGGATACCCCCTCACGAGTGATGAATGATTTTTCCCTTAATCCTTCCAGCGAATAACGTTTGCCGTAGTAGGCGGCCACCATGCGGAGGCAGGTGGGGCCGCAGTCCATGACATCGTGCTGGGTGTAGTGAGGGAGTGTTTTCATTGTTTCATAAGGCTATCCAATGTTTGTATGAGCTGTTCTCCTCGCAGATCTTTGGCAACGATGCGTTTTTCCTTATCCAGCAAAAAGTTTGCAGGAATTGTTTTTATGTTCAGTTGTTTCAGCAGACGTGTGGGAGTTCCGTTCCGCAAGGTTCCTATCATTTGCAGAAACTCTTGTGTGCTGTCCTCCTCTATGGCTTTTTGCCAAGCCTCCCGTTTATTGTCTATAGAAACTGCATATACGGTTATAGCATCTTTATGTTTAGCGACAGCCTCTTTCACATAGGGTATTTCCTTCCTGCAAGGCTTACACCAGCTTGCCCAGAAATCTACAAATATATAGGGTGAACTGATATCATTGGTCGATATCTTCTTTCCGTCAGCATCTTCAAACACCAAATCCATGCGCTCACCCAAGTCTTTGTTTAGTAACTTGCATTGATTCTTTTCTTTGTTGAGTTGCGCATATCGCTTCTCTACTTTTTTTGCTTCCTCAGAAGGCGGAAGAGTGATTGAAATATCATAGTATTCTTTCAGGGAATTGCACCAGTCAAACTTAGTCGCGAATTTCTGCAAAATTTCGTTTAGATTATTAACATTAGGGACGTAATATTTCATAAACGAAAAGCAATGCTCCAGAACGACAGCTTCCGAAGCTTCACTCATTACGGATTTTAACCGGTTAAGGTAATTATTGCTTAGAATATTAATACTGTCTGTTTGTTCCTCTTTAGCGTAATATTTTAGTTTGTCACAATAATCATCCCGTTCTTGCATTAATTTGTGAAGAAAGTTGTTAAGGCTTCCTTGAGTAGCTTCCGTACAACAATACGTATTATAGAAAGGAGAAGATTCATCCACATTTAAGACGAGACATGAATCCTGTTCGACTGCAAAACCAAGTCCCGAGGGACCATTCTTTGAAAAAAATAATTCTGCATCTGTCGCGCATGGAATTTTGAAGTTTAGTTCTACCTGATGTTGTCCTTTGGCTATGAATGCCGAATCAAAAAATGTTTCTTCATTCCCCGATATCCAGCTCTTAAAGCCATATACGTACACCCATTGGTCTTCACTGCAAATATAGTCATCCATATTCAGAATGACTTTTGTATTTTTATATACTAACTTTTGGGGGCTTTTACCGGAATATAAACCGAGAAAAGGCATAATTGTGAGTAGTAGGTAAGCATGTATCTTCATCTTATTGGATGTTGGTTGGGGTGAACTGTTGGAAAATATAATGTATAGCAAGGTAGCATATTTTTACTACCTTGCTCTGTGTGCTCATCGGCAGTATAATTCTTGCCGAAGTATTACAGTATTCTAAATAGTATTGCTTTAAGCAACTCTAAAGAAGACTTTCTTTGGGCATTTTACATACCCGACACACTTGTGCTCCACATTGGGAATGGCATATTTGCTATTCCGGTGTTTCGTCTAAAACCCAGCAACTGACTTGTGCATCCGGATGCTGTGCTTGTGCAACTTTTTTGGCTTGTTCTTTATTAGCTTGGTTGAATACCATTGGAAAGGAACCTCCTAGATTATCGTTGTAAACCACGTCACATATAACAGTTCCACCGCTCAACTTAGCCATCTGACTCTTTCCAAGTCTGAAAGCTTCAAAACTATTTAAATTCTTCATAGTAGATAAATTTAAATATAGGTAATCGTATTAATTCCGGACTTTATTTAAGGCTGAAATCCAAGAACAGCCTTCGTTTTGCGCAAAACAATATCTTTATGTCAATACATATTTCAACTCTTTTAGTTGATAGAATTCCGGCACATAATGTCCGTCAATAATTATAGAAGGCGTTTGACTGATATGTTGTTGCGAACAATAGATTTGTTGTTGTTTCCATATCCTCTGTTCTTCTACAGTGACAGCATATTTGTCAACTTCTTTTATATTATGATTTTTGTACCATTCTTCCAATGCTGTTATTGCTTGCTCCCATCCGTCTGTACGGTAAGTTGCGATAATAGTTTTGGCTACTTTCTCTCCAATACCGTCTTTGGGAAAAGTTAGGAGTACCAATGATATAGAAACATTGGAGGCAATTTCTTTGATGTGCGAATGCATTCTGGCGCAATTCTTGCAGTTGGGATTGGTTACAATCATTAACTGTGTTGTGCTCGAAATCTGGTTATGCAATGCTATTTCTTTATTGACCATTGCTCCAATCTGGGTTTCTGTAAACAATAGCTTCTGAAAGCTATCAGGATTCAATAGTTTTGAAAATTGTACTTTTAACTGCTTTCCTTCTTCTTTTACCTTTAATAAGGCTCTGATTTGTAACCACCCGACTAAACAAGTACAGGCGATTGCTATAAAAGAGAGCATGGCAGAGAGTGAAAATTCCCTATTGAATTGTCCTTGCAGAATATAAAGTGTTACGCAACTGCTCCATACAGTCAGATTAATAAGCATGCAGAGCATACATCCTTTGCGAATAATGAATAGCTGATAGATTACAGAATAGAATGTAAATCCTATTGCGATAATATTGCATATTGCGCTAATGCCGTAAAATTGATACGGACAGATAAGGGTGAATAACAATAAAACACTGAAGTAGAGTAGCGATAGTTCTCCCAATCCCATTCCTATGATATGAGAACCTTTGGAATGTAGAACTTCATTGCAATCAATCGTTTTGCCAATATGACAGAAACGATGCAAGAATCTACTGTTGACAGTTTCTTTATATAGTATCGCGGAAGATACAAGAACCCCTATGCATAATGTAAGCAAATAGGGTGATATTCCTGTTGAGTAATTACGCTTTGTGCTGTATAGCATCAGTAGAATGGCAATGATACCGGCTAACAATAGTTGGTGTTGTTGAATCCACATCGCTATATCTTTCAGCTTGCAGTTCTTCTCCTGAATGGTACTTTCCGTTACTTCTCCCACTAATACACTGCCTGTCCATTTCTGTAAGAACTGCTGTTTGCTTACTCTCAGGCGTTGGCTGTGGGATAGGGTGATATGCGTTTCTTCTATTTTTTCAATCAGGCAAAAGGGGGAATCATTATCATTCATGACAACAATACATGGAGCTTCCAATTCATCCAGATATTCTTTGGGAAGTTGATATGCCGCATTGTTGATGTGGAGTGAGTCCAGTGCATCGCTGATGCCCCGCATGCTGTTGCCCAACGGTGTATTGAGCAAACGGTATACGGTCGTCCTACTCACTTTTACGTGCAATGCACGTAAATAGTGGTAGAGTACTTTACCGGTGTTATCAACTCCCAACATAATGTTTCTCTTTTAAATTTTAAAGCATAAATTCCCCTTCTAAAGAAATGGTATCTGAAACAATTTCTATAGAGTATGTTCCTGAATCTTGCGTAGTCAAGTCTACGGAAATTGCCGTCGGACTCATATATTCTTGTGAATAAACAGTTTCACCGGTAGATTCTTTAGTAATCTTGATGGTGACTGCTGGCATCACTTCTTCAAAAGATACGGATACTATTTTATTATATAAGTAAGCGTGCGCGACTTGCGGAATAATACTTCTATTTATAGGTTTGTCTGGTTTGAAATTCTTTAATGGAATTTCTCTTTCTGCATTGTTATATTCTGTTGTACTCTCGGTTTCCTGTGCCTGAATGGAGGGAACACTAATACATGCAATGACTAATATGATTAAAAGTGTTTTCATAAAATTGTTTTTTAATTATGTCTTATATGCAAATTAAGAGATTGTTAATCATAAAAGCAACTCTAAACGTGTGTAGTTTTTGTGTAATTTTACCTTTTTAGATGTAGTTCCTGTGTAATATGAACTTTTTTCAAATAGAAGTGATAACTTTGATGAAATTGTCGTTTTTGTTGAGTTGCATTTTCTTTTCAAGAATGCTACTCCGTCTTTTATATATGCTATTGGGTGTTCTGCTTAAAATGATTCCAAGTTCTTGTATGGAAAAGTCTGACAAATGAATGCAACAGAAGAAAATATCTTTATCAGTCAGTGCAGGAAAGTTCTTTTTCAAGTGTGAAGTGTATGCGGGAATCAAGTAATTGATCTCCTTTATTAATAACTTTTGGTCATCGTTTGTCAATTCCGGTTTTTCTGTAATTTTAGTGTTTGTACAATTTTGATAATCCAATATGCTTTTTGCTTTCTTGTAAAAGTTGGTTTCCTGTAATTGGTCTTTTACTTTTTCTAAATCTATTTCCATTACCCGTATGTCATCTCTTCCTTTGTCTGATGATATTTTCTTGTACTTATATCGTTTTATAAGTAGATAGCTCCCTATTGCAAGGATGCATATACCGATATATGCTATCCATTTTCTTGAGAGAAAATCAGATTTATTTTTGAGTGGAGTAATAGAATAAAATAGGCTTGTCGGTAATGGTTGGAAACTCTGATTGTATGCACTATCCTTATATGCAGAATAAAGTCTCTCCAGTTCCAGTGATTCTTCTATTTTATTTGATTCTTTTGCAATATCGGCAAGGCGCATATAGGCACTGGCCTTAGTGATATATCCTTGGGTATGCAAGGCTTTGTTGAGATAGAAATGGGCAGAATCATACAATTTGGCTTTGTAATAGGCGTCGCCTAATAGGAGGTATCCTTTGGCATGTAATGCTGTGTCTGTTAAGAGGGTAAAGTTTTCTTTGGCGTATTCTATAGCCTCTTTACTTTTTTGCATCCTGCTGTACAACGCACTTAAGGAAGATGCAATGTCAGCTTTCAACATATTACTGGATAGGTGTTTAGTTAGTTCAGAGGCTCGTAATAGTAATGATTCAGCGTGCAGGTAGTGCTCTCTTCCTTTTTCTATATTTATACTTCCGCGTTTGGATAAAGCTTCAACCAAGTTGAGTGTATCTTTTTGCATGGCTGCTTGTTGCTGTAGTAACTGATATACGGAATCAGCCTCGTTATGGTGGTTTTCTTGATAATATATGTTGGCTATATTGTTGTATATCAGTGATAATAGTTTTTGGTTTTCACAACGTTTTGTATAATAGATGGCATGTATATATAAATTTAGTGCATGGTAATAGTTGTGTTGGTCTCTCAATACTCCTCCCCACTGGTAATGTGCTTTCGCCTGCATAGGCACATCCCCTACAGAGTCGTAATACTGTACTGCAATCCGTATCAGTGAATCGTCAGCCTGCACAATGTAGTTTTTATCTTTGGCCTGTGTCAGCAGTAAGGCGTAGTAAGCCTCGTCCGCAGTTGTTTTCAGTTGTTGCGGTTTTACATTTTCCAGAATACGCAATGCGCTGTCAGGATATGTTCCCATTAAGGAATCTGCCTGCATTAACAATGTACCGGAACTATGTGGCTGTGTGCACGAGGCTGATAAAAAAAGGACAGTCAACCATATTGCAATATGAAATATTGGTTTCTTCATAATTTTTGTGAAGTGTTTTATCTACAAAAGTAATCTTTTTTTTAGAAATAAAAGCCTCTTTACAATAAATTCCTTTCATGGGAGCGGGTACTTTTCTTTGCTTGCTACATGATGAAATGGAGCAAAGGTTAGGAAAGAAAAGAAAGGAGAGAAACACGCATGAGACGGAATGTTTACTTCCTCCGCATTCTTTATTTTGTGTTGACCACAGTTGTGAAGCACGAGATTTATTATTGTGAAGCAGGATACTCACGGCTGTAAAGCAGGTGATTCGCAGCTGTGGCGAATGCTGAATATTGACTGTCAGTGAACTAAATATGCAGTGTTAATCTAATAAACATAAGCGGTGATATCTACAAACGCTGTTTCCGAACCAATGAAAGCAAGTGGCAAACAGAATGAAATATGGAGTGTAGGTAAATTTGCCTACACTCTGTTTTTTATTTGCCTACACTGTCTCTCAATGCCGATGAACAGGGCGACACAGAACATGAGTGTAAGCGTGTAGGTAAAAACGGGCATAAACTCATAGAAGCTGAATCTAACTTTCTTTCAGGCACAGGGCATCCGCTCAATAACTTGAACATTATTTTCCCCCTTCTCAAGTGATGGAATAAAAAAAGAATTATAGTAACATTTATAGAGTTAGATTGGTATCTTTGTTCTCAGTTTTAATATTCATTCCATCATGAGTATATCCTCTTTTTCCGAAAGTGTTCCTGATATGCGTAGCGAAAAGAACCGTATTTTCAAAGCCTCCGAGATTGTCTTTATCGCTATGGTATCCGTTCTATGTGGTGCCGAGACTTGGAAAGAAGTGGCAATGTTCGGCAAATGTAATCTCGATTATTTCAAGAGTCGTCTTCCCGGCCTGCCACACGTTCCCTCGGAAGATACCTTTGAACGTTTTTTCTTGTTACTGGACATAACCTGGTTCGAGGCCTCCTTCCGCTTATGGGTTGACGATATTTGCAGTCTTGTCCCCGGAGTTATAGCCATAGACGGCAAGGCCGTCTGCCCTAACCCTGCAGTGCGTAGCGGAGGCGTTAAAGACCGTCTTTATATGGTCAGCGCGTGGGCCGTGAGTAACGGTATTTGTCTGGGACAAATGAAAGTGGACGGCAAGTCCAATGAGATAACCGCGATTCCCGAACTGATTCGTATGCTTGATATCACGGGATGTATCATTACCATAGATGCCGCCGGCTGCCAAAAGAATATCGCCGGGGAAATCATCAGCTCCGGTGGTGACTACATCCTTTGTGTGAAGGATAACCAGAAAAATCTCAAGAGTAAAATACTCTCTTCCCTTTCTGAAGAGGATCGCTACTATCTCCCGTACAAGCAACGCTATTTTCAGGAAAACACCGGACATGGAAGGCGTGAATACAGGGAGTGTATCTGCGGTGTCGCGTTTGATCCCACCTACTTTTACAAGGGCTGGGAAGGCATAAAGACTATTGCTAAGATTACCTGTATAAGGCAAGTCGGTGACGGACCTGTTACCACCGAGACAAGATGCTATATTTCCTCTTTACCTCAAGACCCCAAACTCATACTTGAGTCTGTCAGGTCGCATTGGCAAGTGGAAAACAATCTGCATTGGCAGTTGGACGTTTCCTTTAGGGAGGACTATACAAGAAAAACAGACAATGCGGCTATTAACTTTTCTTGCATGTGTAAGATTGCTCTTATGTTGCTAAAACAAAGCAGGATAAAGATGGGAATGGCAGGAAAGAGAAAACTATGCGGATGGGACGAAAAGTACAGAAACGAAATTTTGGGAATTAAAAAAATATACCCGAGTGATTATGACCTTTTGCAAAGGGGGTAAATTTATTGAGCGGATGCCCTGTGAGAATCTTTTCTCACTTAATTAAGAGTTTCTTCTCATCATATTGAGAAGAAACTCTCACCATATTGAGAAAAGATTCTCTATAAAGGGAGAATACTTTCTTTACTCATATGGGAAAGTTGCCCCATTAATACAAAAAGCCAACTATCCAAAGCGGCAATTTGCAGCGATATGGGGTTTCTATTCCATCGGCCAATATATAAGAATCGGGAATATCAGCTATCTGGTCATAAGTTTTGCCTTCTCCACCAACTTCCAAAATATAATGCCCGTTTATTTTAAAGTCTCCGGTTTTCTTTCCATATTCTACTTCGTTCATATAGCCAAGTTGGTTTACTACAAATGTCTCACGTGCTGTTCCTGTCTTTACAGGTCGGGAAGCCAAAGCATAGAGCAGATTCGGATTATCTAAATATATCTTGTCCGGCTTTTGCATCTTTTTTACAGATAATAAATCTGCATATAGTAAACGAAGTAATTTCGCTTTTTCTAAGCTGTTTAAATATTCTATTACTGTATTGCGATGAATGCCGATTGTTGTTGATAGTTTGGAAATGTCCACTTCAAAGGGAACTGAAGTAGCTAAAATACCTAGTAGTGCTTTCAGTTTACGAACATTGCCGACGTCGACCCCACACAGTTGGGGTAATTCCGATTCAATAATAAAATTAGTAACCTGTTCAATACTCGTATAATAATCCATCTGATTTTTTAAATAAAATGGATAATATCCATATTGTAAATACTCTTTAAAAAAAGGAAGGGGACGGCATACCTTGTTTACCTTTGAACAAATGTCACCGGGAGATTTTAAGATTTCATCCAGAGTACATATTGGTAAATCCAATTGTTTGTAAAATAGTAGGAATTCCCGAAAAGAAAGTCCTTGCATTTCATAAGGAATACAACGTCTGGACAGGTCTGCGTCTGCATTCAGTATGTTGAGTAGGGAAGATGCACTAAACACCACTCTTAAGTCGGGGTACATATCATAAATCTCTTTTATTTCTTTACTCCAGGTCGGATATTTATGTACTTCATCCAGAAACAGGTGTTTGCCACCATGTTTATAGAAAACATCCACCAATTCCAGTAGAGTATGATTAGAGAAATAAACCGAATCCAATGTACAATAAAGCACTTCTCGGTTATATGCTTCATAATGCTGTTTGATATACTGTAACATTAGAGTCGTTTTTCCTACTCCTCGTGGTCCTCTAATGGCAATTAGTTGGGCATCCCAATTGATTTTATACATAAGTGCTCGTATAATTTCAGTAGATGTGAGCATTAACAAACGATCTTGTTTGGCAAATAGTGTTTCCATACATTCATGATTTTGTATTCTTGAGATGCAAATATAATCATTTGCTGTTTGTAAACAGCAAATTCTAAATAAAAATGCTGTTTACAAACAGCAAATAGGCTGTGCTTATTGGAGACAACTGGATTATTCTCTCAGGAAAGCTTCTATTTGCTTCTTATCTGTTATCCGAGGATACTAATAAATACTTCAATTCTTCCAATTGATAAACGCTTGGCATATAGTGCCCGTTGACAATAACCGCTGGTGCATGACTGATATTATTTCGCTCACAATACTCTTGTTGCTGTTTCCAAAGTAATTGTGCAACGTCATTGATGGAGTATTTCTCTACACCTGGTATTTCCTGAATCTCAAACCATTCCTCCAGTAGATAAGTAGCCTTTTCCCAACCATCGGAGAGATAGGCAGAGAGGATGGTTTGTGCAATATGTGCTCCCAGACGATCATTGGTGTATATGACTAATGAGATGGATAGATCCGCTGAGATCTCCCGAATGTGGTGGTGCACTTTGGCGCATGCCTTGCAGTTGGGATTCACAACTACCATCAGTCTGTCTTTTGTATGATTGGCAGAATTGTGTAAAGCTATATCAGGATGGATCATCGTTCTGACTTTAGGCTTTAACGCCAGTAGCTTCTGGAAAGTGATTGGATTGAGTAGACCGGATAATTTGACCTTCATGAAACGCTTCTCCTTGTCTGAAGAAACAAGTGCTTTTGCCTGTATCCAGAATATCAGGCAGATAACGCTGACTGCAATCATAGAAAAGAGAATCCGGATGGAAAATCTCCATTCAAAGTTATTCCGTATGATATAAAGCGATGCTGCTGTCAGCCAGACCGAGAAGGTGGTGAGCATACAAAACAGACAGGCTTTATGAATAAAGAATATCTGATATATAATAGAGTATAGCGTAAATGCAATTGCTATGAAAACAGACAGGGCAGCCAAAAAATGAAACTCTTCGGGACAGACGGCTGTGAAGAAGAACATAGTGGTGAAATACATCCACGATAGCTCTCCAATTCCTATTCCTGCAATACTTGCACCCTTGGATTTGAGTACTTCATTGCAATCTATAACTTTACCTATATGGCAGAAACGGTGTAGAAAATGATGGTCTACCATTTCTTTGTATAGGATTATAGTAGAAATGAGAATACCGCAAGTTAATGCAGAGAGATAGAGTGGTAATCCGGGGGGATAATTTCTGCTCCAGATTGAAGAAAAAACTAAGAGGACAGATATGATCCCGGCAATTAGTATTCTGTGTTGCCGACACATATAATTAATATTTTTGATCAGGCAATGAGATTCACAGATGGTTTCCCGAGTGGTTTCACCCAACAGGACAACTCCTGTCCATTGGTGAATAAATAATTTTCTACTTATGGGCATGTGGCTGACTTCGGAAGTAGTGATAATGAGCCGATCCTGTTCTATCTTTTCAACAAGACAGAATGTAGAATGGCTTGTTTCCAATTGGGTAATGAACGGGCCGTGCAGCTTCTCCAGATATTGGGGTTGAAGTTGGTAAACTACGTTCTTTACATGAAGTGCATCTAAAGCGTCACTAATACCTTGCATGGTGTTGCCCAACGGATTGTCGAGCAGACGGCATATAGTAGTCCTGCTCACTTTTACGGTCAATGACCGTAAAAAGTGATGGACTACTTCACTGGTGGCATAATCATCTCCCAGCATAGGCTGAATTTATAGTTAAAGTTTAGGTTAGGTTCTTTGTTAAAGAGTAAAGTATCCGCTTAAGCGAATTTCATCTGATACAATCTCTATCTGATATTTTCCGGAATTTTCTGCACTTACATTGATTGTGATAAGTGTAGGCATGGAATAAGTCTCAGAATAAACGACTGCTCCTGTAGAAACATTTGTAATGGTAATACTTGCAGAAGGCAAATCCTTGTTGAAAACTACAGTGACTATATCACTATTAACATAGGCACTGGCGGGTTGGATGATGATGCTCCGAGCTATAGGACCACCTTCTTTAGATCCTACCGGGTCTAAGGGAATCTCCCTTTCATCATCATCGGCAAATGAAAAACGATCTTGGGCTTGCAATGAAATACTGCCCAATACTACAGTTAATACAAAAAATGCAAATAATAACTTTTTCATAAGATATACTTTTAATTTGTTACGACGGCAGCAAATTTAGAGAGAAATTATCCAATGAGAGTGTATAAAAAGTGTAGAAATGTAGGGAAAAGGTTCTATAATCTGGAATTTGCTCTTATTTTTATAGAAGTTTCTCCAGAATATCACGAAGTGACATTGATTTATTGGTGTATTTCATTTTCTGTTCTAATATTTTCTTAGTCTTTTTATATATGGCATCTCTGCTACATTCCATAATATATCTGAAATGGCTGGTAGGTATGTCTGTCAGATATAGACAGCAAAGGTGTATTTCATCTTGCGACAGGGGATATTTTGTAGCAAGACGGATAGTTATGTTATTCCAGCGTATATCAGTTTCTGCAATTAGCTGCCTCCAATCTTCTTCATCGAAATACTCGCTCGATTTATCTGTTTTCTTATATGATTGGATGATTCGTTTCATTTTTACATATACTTCAGAGTGTTCATAGGATTCTTTAAGTAATGCTTGACGTTCTGTTTTTAAAGTGTATAGTTCTTCTTCTAGGATTTGTTTTTCTGTTTGGCTGTAGTTATGTAGGGTGATCTCTTTTTGTAGAAAGTTGATTTGCTCATTTTTCTGTTGAAGCAGTTCTTCTGTCTGCTTGTTTATTTCTATTTCTTTTCGTTTGAAGTTGATTACTTCTTTTTTGTGTCTTTTCCATAATGCGAGAAATAGTGTCAAGAAAATCACTATTCCTATGGCTATATAATAATAAACTTGATCTAAGTTTGCTTTGAATTCTGATTGTTTGCGCTGTATTAGTATATTTTTCTCAGCTGTAACGATTTCAGCACTCTGTTGCTTTTGTTGGGCGCTATCCAGATAAGAAGAGTATTTTCTTTCCATCTCAAGTGCCTTTTCCAATAATCCCTGCTTTTTGGCAATATCAGCTAAACGCATATAGGCACCTGCTTTGGTATAGTGGTCTTCGCTATGAAGGCTTTTATTTAAGTAAATTGAGGCGGAATCGTATTGAGATATTTTGTAATAAGCGTCACCCAAAACCAGATAGGCCCTGTCCAGTGCATTTGAATTATCTTGATTGTTGATATTGAGTTTTGCGAATTCAACAGCTTTTTCCCCCATGTTCATACGTCCGTATAATAGACTTAATGAATAAGCTGTTTTGGCTATCATACTTCTTTGATTCATGTTACATGAAATATTGAAAGCATGGAGTATTTTTTCTTCTGCTTTTTGATAGCATTCTCTTCCTTTTCTTATGTTTATCATCCCTCGTTGGGATAGTGCATCAGCCCAAAGGATAGAGTCTTTCTCCAATATTGCTAATTTTTCTGTTATTTGATAGATTGAATCGGCTTGTTCATTTAATCTTTGTAAATAGTATAAATAGGCTATATTGTTGTATATATGCCCTGTTAAACTATTTTCAAAGATTCTTTTTGAATAGGTTATGGCTTTAAAGAATTCTTTTAGAGCTTCTGGATGATCGTCTTTGTTTCTCCAAATGCATCCTAAATAATAATGTGCCCTTGCCTGCATGGCTGTATTTTTAGTGGAATCATAATATTGCACTGCAATACGTATTAGAGAATCCTCAGTTTGATGGATGAAATTCTTGTCTTTGACTTGTGTCAATAATAGTGCATAATATGCGCGGTCGGCTGCTAAGTGTAATCCCTTTGGTTGAATACCCTGTAAGAAATGTAAGGCGCTGTCAGGGAACTTTTGTATGAGAGAATCGGCTTGTACAAGTTGGATGTTCGGGCTGGAACGAGTACAAGCCGCTAATATACAAGATGCAAGTAATAACATAGCTAAGACAGTGGTTTTCATTGATTTATCATTTGTTGTTGCAGCCTGCAAAAGTACCCGTTTCTGGTGATAAAACAATGTAATGTAGGTGTGGAAAATAAACAACCCCTATTCCTGAAAATAAATCAGAAATAGGGGCTTATTAATTTTAGGTGTATTTTTTATCAGGTATGTAGTTCCAATACAAAACGGCACCCCTTGGTATAACTGCTGTCCAGCGTCAGGCTACCATTCATTTTAGTAGCAATTAGAGAACAGATAGGTAGTCCTAAACCGTCACCTTCTGTGAGGTCTTTCACTTTGGTGAAAGGCTTGAATAGGTCTGCTTGTTCTTCTTCGGCAATGCCGGTTCCTGTGTCGCTTATGATGAACTGATGAGTGTGTGCTCCACGTTTTTTGAAGTCCAACCAGATTTTACCACCTTCGGGAGTAAACTCGGCGGCATTGTTCAGCAAGTGGAGAAGAATGCGTTCAAGTTGTTCCGGATTCGTTTTTACACTGAGCTTCGGTGCATTGACGGCAGTAGTTATGTCTGGTTTCAAGCCGCTTTTAATCTTATCCATAACACTTTCGCAGAAAGTATTGATGCTGATTTCACGCATTTCGTAAGCCTCTGATAAGGTATTTTCCAAGTCAGACAGCTCTTGAATGTGTTCTGCAAAACCCTTCAGGGCACGAACGCCCGGTTGCGTTCCATCCAGAGTATTCAGGGTTGGCTCCATTTGTGCTGAGATATTCTGGATAAACTGGGTTTTCAGTTCATTGTGCTCGTTCGCAATCTGGATGGCTTTCTTTTGCTTCCGGGTAAGGAGAACGAAACGCAGCAATACGATGCCGGCCAGTACTAATACAGCAGCAAGGAGTCCGGCGAGGATGCAAAGACCAATGATGATGTACTGCTTGGCGGAGAGAGAGCTGTCTTTCTCTTCGATAGTTTGCAGGCTCTCGTCATACTTCCGTTTCAGAACATTCAGTTCATCTTGGGCGGTAAGTGCTTTTACAGAATCCGTCCAAAGAATGTACTTGTCGTAAGTGCGGGCCACCAGTCCGGCATTATTTGCTTTGCGGGCAATGTCGATCAATGTCTTATAAGACTCGTCTACTTTAGCGTAGTTTTTCTGTTCCTTATATTGACCGATCAGGCGGTTGATATAGGCATCTCCTTGCGAATTCATGCCGAAAGTATAATAATAATTGGCCTGAGTATAGAGCAAATCATTATTGAGAGAGTCATTTTTGGCTGCTTTAGCAGTTTCTTCCAGCTTGGTCAGTTGCTCTTTGGCTCGGGCAGGGTTCTTAAGGTTGATGTACATTTGCAGGCGCTCCTTATTGATACGGAAGCGCAGATCCGGCATAGCCTTGCCACTTTTCTGTTCGCCTCCTGTAACCAATAGTTCCGCACCGCGCAACAGCTCGAAAGCTTCCTTATAATAGTTTTCCCGATGATAGAGGGCACTGGCGTTAACACCGCACTCTACAGCTTTGTCATACTTTTCTTGCGAGGAGAAAGCATTGTAAGCTTGCAGGAAAAGGTAACGGGCTTTAATATATTCTTTTTGTTTCAGGTTAGTTTGTGCCTGTTGCATTAGCTCATCGGCGCGGCTGGTGCTTTGCGCGAAAGTCACTGTGCTTAAACACAATACGAGAGATAGAATGAAAGCAAATTGTTTCATGAGCATAACTATTTATATGAATTTGCAAGCAAAAGTAAAATAATCTTTTAGTATTTGAAACTACTTCCGCCTAAAAATTCACGTAATAATGAGGTAAACGGTATTTCTTTGTCTTGTATGGGTGTAAAATATTTGATGAACTTCAACAAACGGTACGCTTCGGCATACTCAGGGCAGTTGCGAGGCACACTGGTCAATATGGGTTCGGCATGGCAGCGCAGTACGGCAAATTCAAACAACAGTGCGGAGTTGAACATCACATCAGCATTTTCCTGATAAGGGAATATCCATTTGTCTTCTCCGGCTCGTACACTGGGCCAGCGGGAAATGGTTTCCCGTGCCGAGTAGCCGCGGTAGTTGAAGTCTCGGATAATACGGCGCAACAAACGGTTGTCCGTAGTGGGAATCCAGTTATGGTCGTCCAGGGAAATAGTAGTCAGGGCGGACACATAGATTTTGTATTTATTCTCTGCCGGTATTTGCGGGGTGAGTTCAGGATTCAGTGCATGAATACCTTCCAGAATAAGGATGGTATGCTCGTCTATCCGTAACTTGTCACCTTTATATTCACGCTGCCCGGTGGTGAAGTTGAAACTCGGCAAGTCTATTTCTTCACCTCTTAACAGAGCTTTCAGGTCTTCCTCAAACTTTTTGAGATCGAGTGCGTAAAGTGATTCGTAATCATAATCGCCATTCGCATCTCTTGGGGTATCTTCCCGGTTCACAAAGTAATTATCCAAGGCTATAGGATATGGGCGAAGTCCGTTCGTCATAAGCTGTACGGAAAGACGTTTGCTGAAAGTGGTCTTACCCGAAGAAGAGGGACCGGAGATAAGTACCAGTTTCACACGATTGCCATTTTCACCACGGTGATAAATATCATCGGCAATCTGGGCTATCTTTTTTTCTTGCAGTGCTTCGGCTACGTTGATCAGGTCGGTGGCATGCCCCTGTTCACAGGCAAGATTGAAGTCTCCTACATTGCCCAATCCCATGATGTAGTTCCAACGGAGATGTTCTTTGAAGACATCGAGCATTTTTTCTTGCTTGACAACTTCTTCCAAAACATTGGGATTTGCTTTGTTGGGTATGCGCAGTAACAAGCCATCGTAGTATTTTACGATATCGAACAGCCAGATAAAACCGGTACTGGGTAACAGGTTACCATAATAATAGTCGATGGTGTCGCCTAACGAATAATAATAGGTATAGATAGAACCTGAGGTTTCCAGTAGTTTCACTTTGTCCGTCATTCCCCGTTCATTGAAGATGCGTACTGCTTCGGTGGTATGACATTCTGTGCGGCGGTATGTGATATTTTCATCTATGATTTCCTGCATACGCTTTTTAATGGCGGATACATCTTCCAGGGTAATTGGGCGTCCGATGCGGAGATTGCAAAAATATCCTTTGGAGACAGGGTGTTCCACAAAAAGTTTGCCATCGGGAAACAGTTCGCTGACAGCTTTATAAAGTACGAAACAAAGGCTGCGTACGTATGTCCGCAAGCCGGATGAGTCGCGTATATCGAGGAATTCTACATCTTTATTATTATATACCCGGAAATTCAATCCTTCGGACCGATTATTAACTTTCGCACTGACAACCTGATAGGGAAAATTAAGATTAAAACCGTAATAAATATCCAAAAGTGAACTCCCGATGGGGAATTCTTTAGAAATATTATTATTTTTGCAACAAATTTGTAACATGTGTTTCATGACGTCTCCTTTTTAGGTGATTAATACGTTAAATATAGATATAATAACAGATGTGGCATAAAACCTTCTAATTAATTAAAGATGGAATATTCTTTTTATGATTTTTTAAAGCTGCTTGGCTCACTGGCATTATTCTTGTACGGAATGAAGATAATGAGTGAAGGACTTCAAAAGTTTGCCGGCGACAGGCTCCGGAAAATTCTAACGGCAATGACTACCAACCGGGTAACCGGGGTGCTGACGGGTGTGCTGATCACAGCACTGATTCAATCTTCTTCTGCAACTACCGTTATGGTGGTGAGTTTTGTAAACGCCGGACTACTCACTTTATCCCAATCCATTGGTGTAATAATGGGAGCCAATATCGGTACTACCGTTACAGCATGGATTATCTCGGCATTAGGCTTCAAAGTTGATATAGCCGCTTTCGCACTTCCTCTACTTGCCTTTGGCATCCCTCTTCTCTTCTCTCAAAAAAGTCATCGTAAGTCTATCGGTGAATTTATTTTCGGTTTCTCTTTCCTTTTTATGGGACTTTCTATGTTACAATCCAATGCACCGGATTTGAAAGCAAATCCGGAAATGCTGGCTTTTGTACAGAGTTATACCGATATGGGATATATTTCTATTCTGTTGTTTGTGTTTATTGGTACTATTTTGACTATGGTTGTGCAGGCATCGGCAGCGACGATGGCTATTACGCTTATCATGTGTGCCAATGGATGGATAAGCTTTGAATTGGGGGCGGCATTAGTATTGGGCGAGAATATCGGTACTACTATTACTGCCAATCTTGCTGCTTTAACCGGTAATACGCAGGCGAGGAGGGCTGCATTGGCTCATCTGGTATTCAATGTCTTCGGTGTGATCTGGGTACTCTGTCTCTTTACACCGTTCACGAGTGGTGTATCGTGGTTTGTGGAAAACGTGATGGGAACGAAAGATCCTGCTGTAGCCGTTTCATTTAAGTTATCAGCATTCCATACCTGCTTTAATATCTGCAATGTATTGATCCTTATCTGGTTTGTGAGACTGATAGAGCGTACTGTTTGCGCTATTATTCCACAGAAAGAAGCCGACGAGGAATATCGTCTCCGCTTTATCTCCGGTGGTATGCTTTCTACAGCGGAGCTTTCCATATTGCAGGCACGCAAGGAAATTCACCTCTTTGCAGAGCGCACTCATCGTATGTTCAATATGGTGCAAGATTTGCTGCATACGGATAAAGACGACGATTATAATAAGCTGTTCAGCCGTATCGAGAAATATGAGAATATCAGCGATAATATGGAATTGGAGATAGCCAATTATCTGAACCAAGTGTCCGACGGACGTTTGAGTTCAGAAAGTAAGCTGCAGATTCGTGCCATGCTTCGTGAGGTCACGGAAATTGAAAGTATTGGTGATAGTTGCTATAATCTTGCTCGTACTATCAATCGTAAACGTCAGACCAATCAGGACTTCACAGAAAAGCAATATGATCATATTCACTTTATGATGAAACTGACGGATGATGCGTTGGCACAAATGATTGTCGTTGTGGAACGCTCCGACCACCAAAGTATTGACGTGAATAAGTCATTCAATATTGAGAATGAAATTAATAACTATCGCAATCAGCTGAAGAATCAGAATATTCTGGATGTAAATAATAAAGAATATGATTATCAGATGGGCGTTTACTATATGGATATTATCGCAGAGTGCGAAAAGCTGGGCGATTATGTGGTAAATGTAGTAGAAGCAAGTAGTGATGTAAAAGAAAAGAAAGCGTCTTAAGACGCTTTCTCAAATTCTTCTTTTCCGACTCCACATAGCGGGCAAACCCAATCTTCAGGAAGGTCTTCAAACGATGTTCCCGGCTCAATGCCGTTTTCCGGATCGCCCATTTCGGGATCGTAAACGTAGTCACAAACTGTGCAAATGTACTTGTCCATAAAACTATTTTTTAGGTTTTCTTTATAAATAACAATAAATACCGCTCTTTTGTTTCCGGTTTTGATTTGAAAGAGATATATTTGTTTCGTTTTTATTGTAAATGAACTCTTTATGACGATACTAATTCTGATCGGTATGGCGGTACTTGTGGGAGTATTGCTATTGTATGTGTTTGAACTCGGTAGAAGTAGACGTCTGCTGCTTAAAGCAGGAAACGCCAGAAAAGCATTGCGCAGCTCAGAAGAACTGTTTCGTTCCATTATGCAAAATGTTCATGCTTTTATTCTTTTGATAAACAGGGATTTTGTTGTTACCCGGACAAACTATTATGATATCACCAAAGCCCGTAAGCCGGAAGGTAGATTACCCCGTGTAGGAGATTTGCTGCGTTGTAATAACGCATTGTTCGCCGAAGGAGGATGCGGAACGCATGAACTTTGCGGCAGTTGCCCTATCCGGAGAAAGATAGAAGAGACTTATCGTGCAAAAAGTAGTTTTACAGACTTGGAGGCTACACTCGATATACGGGATAGGCGAGGAGAGGTATCTGAATGTGATACGTATGTTTCCGGCGAATATATGGAGATAGATGACAAGGAAGGCATGGTAATTACTGTACATGATATTACACGCTTGAAGAAAGCAGAAGTGGAATTGCATAAAGCCCGTGAAAAAGCGGAGAATGCAGATCGTTCCAAATCTGCTTTTCTTGCTAATATGAGCCATGAGATACGTACGCCACTGAATGCTATCGTCGGCTTTTCCGAATTGCTGGCTTCTGCCGGTACGGAAGAGGAGAAGACACAGTTTTTGGAAATAGTTCATTCTAATAACGAGTTATTGCAGCAATTGATTGCTGATATTCTTGACCTTTCTAAAATAGAAGCAGGTACATTGGAGTTTACGTTCTCTGAGGTGGACGTCAAGCAACTGATGCTTGATATAGAACAATTGTTCCGTATGAGACTGGAAGATAAAGCTGCTGTTATCCAGATTATCAGAGAAACTCCTGCGGATGAATGTATTATGTATACAGATAGAAACCGCTTGCAACAGGTTATCTCCAATTTTATGACCAACGCGGTGAAGTTTACGGATGAAGGTAGCATTACTTTGGGCTATAAATGTTGTACAGAGGGGCTTTACTTTTACGTAAAAGATACCGGTAGCGGTATTCCGGAAGACAAGGTTAATCATATTTTTGAACGCTTTGTTCGGGTGGAACAGAATAAAAAAGGTACTGGTCTGGGATTGGCTATTTGTGAAATGATTATCCGTAAACTGGGGGGGAAGATTGGTGTGGAATCTGAATATGGTAAGGGATCTACATTCTGGTTTACACTTCCGATCAATGGTCGTCAGATTAAGGAACAGGGCACAGAGATTGATGGCAAGACTAACTTATAAAAAGATTTAATAACATTCGGTATCCCAAATTAATATTGTACTTTTGTGGCTCTTAATTAAAGCTAACAATTTGCATGACTGCAATGAAGGATGATTTTTATCATGGCGGACTTACTGACGACGAAGTAAGAAAAAGCCGCGAGAAGTACGGAGTCAATCTGTTAACGCCTCCCAAGCGTCCCTCCCTATGGAAGTTATATCTTGAAAAGTTTGAAGACCCTGTTGTCAGGGTGCTTTTAGTTGCTGCACTATTTTCTTTGATCATCTCAATCGTAGAGAATGAATATGCCGAAACAATCGGTATTATTGCCGCCATATTGCTGGCTACCGGAATCGGCTTCTTCTTTGAATATGATGCTAATAAAAAATTTGATTTGTTGAATGCGGTCAATGAGGAAACTTTGGTGAAAGTTATCCGTAATGGTCGCGTGCAGGAGATTCCCCGGAAAGATGTGGTAGTAGGAGATATCATCGTTTTGGAAACAGGAGAAGAAATTCCTGCTGACGGTGAACTGCTGGAAGCTATTTCTTTGCAAATCAATGAATCCAATCTGACTGGTGAACCTGTAGTTAGTAAAACGACTGTAGAAGCAGATTTTGATGAAGAAGCTACATATGCTTCCAATCGTGTGTTGCGTGGTACTACGGTTGTAGACGGTCATGGAACAATGCGGGTGCTTAGTGTGGGGGATGATACGGAAATCGGAAAGGTAGCCCGGCAGAGTACGGAACAGAGTACGGAGCCTACTCCGCTGAACATACAGCTTACCAAGCTTGCCAATCTGATTGGTAAGATCGGTTTCTCGGTAGCCGGATTGGCATTTGCCATTTTCTTTATTAAAGATGTAATACTGGTATATCCTTTCTCTACTTTCCATACTTTTGCAGACTGGCTTCCGGCATTGAAAGCTACCTTGCAATACTTTATGATGGCAGTAACCCTGATTGTGGTTGCAGTGCCCGAAGGGTTGCCGATGAGTGTGACATTGAGTCTAGCATTGAATATGCGCCGTATGCTTTCTACCAACAATCTGGTTCGGAAAATGCATGCTTGCGAGACGATGGGTGCCATCACTGTGATTTGTACGGATAAGACAGGTACATTGACTCAAAATCTGATGCAAGTTTATGAACCGAGTTTCTATGGTTTGAAAAATGGCGGAGAAGTCGGTGAAGATGATATCAGCAAATTGGTGGTGGAAGGTATTAGTACCAATTCTACAGCTTTTCTGGAAGAGATAGCCGAAGGTGAAAAACCGAAAGGAGTAGGGAATCCGACAGAGGTAGCCTTGCTTTTATGGTTGAACAGCAGGAACAGGGATTATCTGGAATTACGTGAGAATGCTCCGGTTGTGGATCAGTTGACTTTCTCTACCGAACGTAAATTCATGGCGACTTTGGTGAAGTCTCCTTTGATGGGTAAGAAGGTATTGTACGTGAAAGGTGCTCCTGAAATTGTTTTAGGCAAATGTAAGGATGTTATTCTGGATGGCAAACGGGTCGATGCGGTAGAGTATCGCTCTACGGTAGAAAAACAATTGCTGGGTTATCAGAACATGGCGATGCGTACCCTTGGTTTTGCTTTCAAGATCGTAGAAGATACGGATACAAGAGATTGTGTGGAATTGGTTGCCGATCATGATTTGTCATTCCTGGGTGTGGTTGCTATCAGTGATCCTATTCGTCAGGATGTGCCTGCGGCGGTATTGAAATGCCAGTCGGCCGGTATCGATATCAAGATTGTAACGGGAGATACACCGGGTACGGCTACGGAAATTGCACGCCAGATTGGTCTGTGGAAACCGGAAGATACGGAACGTAACCGGATAACAGGTGCTGCCTTTGCGGAACTGGCAGATGAAGAAGCACTCGACCGTGTGATGGATCTGAAAATTATGTCGCGTGCGCGGCCTACAGATAAGCAACGCCTGGTACAGTTGTTACAACAAAAAGGTGCGGTGGTAGCCGTAACGGGAGACGGTACGAATGATGCCCCTGCATTGAACCATGCACAGGTGGGTCTGTCTATGGGTACGGGAACGTCAGTGGCCAAGGAAGCCAGTGATATAACTCTGCTTGACGATTCTTTTAATAGTATCGGCACTGCCGTGATGTGGGGACGTTCGCTGTACAAGAATATCCAACGTTTCATCGTTTTCCAGTTGACTATTAATTTTGTGGCCTTGCTTATCGTTTTGCTTGGCTCCTTGATAGGTACGGAATTACCGCTTACTGTAACTCAAATGTTATGGGTAAATCTTATTATGGATACTTTTGCCGCTTTGGCTCTGGCTTCTATTCCGCCCAGTGAGAGTGTCATGCAAGAGAAGCCTCGCAGTAGCAATGACTTTATTATTTCGAAAGCCATGCGCTCCTATATTTTAGGTGTAGGTGGTGCTTTCCTGATTATACTCATGGGAATGTTGTACTGGTTTAATCATGCCGAGGGCGGTATGACACCGGAACGCCTGACCATATTCTTCACATTCTTCGTGATGCTGCAATTCTGGAACCTTTTCAATGCGCGTGTGTTTGGTACTACAGACTCCGCTTTCAAAGGGATTTCCAAATCGTATGGTATGGAACTGATAGTACTTGCTATCTTAATAGGACAGTTCCTTATTGTACAATTCGGTGGTGCCGTATTCCGTACTGTGCCGCTTGATTTAGTCACTTGGGTGATTATTATTGCTTCCACTTCACTGGTATTATGGGTGGGTGAGGCGATACGTTTCATCCGACGTTTAACTCAGAAGTAAAATGAAAGAAAAAGGAATTAAAAACCTTATTATTGATTTTGGCGGTGTGTTGATCGACTTGGACCGTCAGCGTTGTATCGAGAATTTTGCAAAGTTAGGCATGCCTAATGTAGAGGCTATGCTTGATGTTTGTCATCAGCAAGGTTTCTTCTTGCAGCATGAAAAAGGATTGATTACCAGTGCGGAGTTCCGGAATGAGATCCGCGAGCAAATAGGGAAGATTGTGACCGATGCCCGTATAGATGCTGCCTGGAATAGTTTTTTGGGAGGCATTCCTACCTATAAATTGGATTTGTTGTTGAAACTGCGTGAGAAATATGTGGTCTATCTGTTGAGCAACACCAATGAAATTCACTGGAAGTGGTCGTGTAAGCATGCTTTCCACTACAAGGCTTTCCGGGTAGAAGATTATTTTGAGAAGATTTTCCTTTCTTATGAAATGAAGATGGTAAAGCCGGACGTTGCTATTTTTGAGAAACTGTTGGAAGAGACAGGCATAGATCCGAGAGAGACTTTCTTTATAGATGATTCTGCCGAGAATTGCCGTGTGGCGGAAACATTGGGTATTTCTACCTATACGCCGAAAGCATGTGAAGACTGGAGCCATTTATTCAATTGACAATTGATAATTAATAATTAAAGTAGTGCAGTTGCTTCGTAACATACCGGAAGTGCTTCCTCAGCCTTGTGTTGCTACCATAGGCTTTTTTGACGGAGTGCATCGAGGACATCGCTACCTGATAGAACAGGTGCGTGAAGCAGCTGTTGCATGCGGTTTTGCTTCGGGGGTGGTGACTTTTCCGGTGCATCCGCGCAAAGTTGTGCAGCCGGAGTATCGCCCCGAACTACTGACTACATATGAAGAAAAGGTTTCCTTACTTGCTGAAACCGGTTTGGATTACTGCATGATGCTTGATTTTACTCCTGAAATTGCTATATTGTCGGCACGGGAGTTTATGCTTTTCCTTCGTAATCATTATAACATACGTGCTCTTGTCATAGGCTACGACCATCGTTTCGGACACAACCGTAGCGAAGGGTTTGATGACTATGTGCGCTATGGACAGGAATTGGGGATAAAAGTTATTCTTGCGCGTGCATATATAAATAAGGAGACTACGGTAAGTTCCTCTGTCATCCGCCAACTGTTATTGGAAGGTAATGTTTCGGAAGCGGCCGATTGTCTGGGTTATGATTACTTTTTGAATGGCTCGGTGGTAAGCGGTTATCGCGTCGGACGTAAAATAGGTTTCCCCACCGCAAATCTTCGGGTGGATGATCCTGATAAATTGGTTCCTTCCGATGGGGTATATGCTGTCCGTGTCATTGTTGCGGGGCAGACTTATGGCGGTATGCTTAGTATCGGCTACCGTCCTACAATGGCTAATGGCACCGACCGTAGCATTGAAGTGAATATCTTTAATTTCCATTCGGACATTTACGAACAGCATATTCGCCTTTTTTTTGTCCGCTACCTGCGCTCCGAATTGAAGTTCGATTCCATAGACGAACTAATTGCTCAGCTCCATAAGGATGCTGAAAATGCTTCCCGCTATCTTTAATATCCGTAAAGAATAGTCTTTTACCTCTATATTTTTTGCATTATTATCGAAAAACATACTTATTTTATTGTTTTTCGATAAATATTTTCTGTTTTTCTTGTTAGTCTCAAAAAATACCTTTTTATTTGCATATCGAAAAACGATAAATTATTATTGAATAACAAAACATATAAAGGTTGACGATTATGAAAAAGGCATTTATGAGTATCTCTTTGTTAGTGATTTCCCTCTCCATGTTGATGGCAGTTCTTTGTGGTATAGGAGCTACAGTTTGATGGTTTAATAGAGAAAATATATCTTTGTAGACTCTAAAAGGACAACAACGATGAAAACTGCAATAAAACTGGCTTTTATCTACTTGGCGATGCAAATTCTCGGGGCATTGGCAGTGGGGCCGTTTACTATGATTTATGCGTACGTAAAATACGGTACTATAGACAGAGCAAATGAATTTGCTTTAGCTCCTACTCTGCTGGCAGGATTTGTTTTTATGCTGATCTATTTATGGAAAAAAGGTTATCTGACGAAAGATAAGCAATTGTATTCACCTGTGTCTGCAAGCTATTTATTCTGGAGTGCCATAATGGGGATTTCCATGATTTACCTGATTGACTTTCTAATGTCTCATCTCACATTTTTGCCTGACTGGCTGAGTAATACTTTTGACTTACTGCAATCCGGTTGGCTAGGTATTCTTTGTGTAGCTATGTTGGGACCCATTTTGGAGGAGCTGCTATTTCGTGGAGCAGTCACTAAAGTTCTTTTGAAAAAGTATAATCCGTTGACAGCTATTCTGATATCCGGTTTGATATTCGGTATCTTTCATATGAATCCGGCACAGGTGGTAGGAGCGACGCTGATCGGTTTTATTCTTGCATGGATCTATTACAAGACACATAGTCTGATACCTTGTATCTTGATTCACATTATGAACAACAGTCTTTCTGTTTATCTTGCTCTCAAATTTCCGGATGTGGAATATAGCAGTGAATTGATTGAAGAAAAAGCTTATCTGACAGGTCTCGTAATTACTTTCCTTTTGTTTATATTGTCCTGGCGAATGATGAATTCCTATAAATTATCTAATACAACTATTGAAGTATGAAAAGAAGATTGAATATTCTTTGCGTGATCGTATTACTTGTGCTGGGTTATTCGGTTTTAGAGACTACTTATTATGTCGGCTTGGGAATTAAAACCGGGATCGAGAAAGGTATTGACTCCAAGATTGATGCAAAAGCTAAAGAAGAGATTAGCAATGTGCAAGTCGTGCAGCTGGTACCAAAAGATTTGGGTGGAGATATCTTGATTGACTCTGTTTACAATGAGAAATCCGGTAAATATGTGCCTGCTGCTTACGGACAAATGATTGTAAGTGTGAATACTCAACCGAGTGTCTTATCAAGAATTGTTTCTCTCCTGATTCTTATTGTAAACTATGTTGCTATTGTCTGGGCTGTAGTACTTTTTATCCGTCTTATTGTGTCAATTAATAAATCCGACATATTCAACTGGAAGAATGTCCGCCGGCTTAGACGTTTAGGAGTACTGCTTATTATTGGTTTTGTATGTACCTTCCTTCTTGCGTTTCTGAGTTTTCATAACGTGGAAAAGGTCTTTTCAGTGACAGGTTATTCATTGAGTATGGCGGATATGGTGCATATTACTTCGCTGGTATTGGGGATTTCAGCCTTGATTGTGGCAGAAGTATTTGCTATTGGACTGAAGATGAAAGAAGAACAAGAGTTGACGATTTAAAAAACGATACGATTATGAAGAAATTTAGAATATTGGGGATATTAGCGATACTGGTGATTGTAGGAGATTTTGTCATCTCTTTTATTGCCGGTTGGCAAGAAGAACGTGACAGTTTTTTGGTGGGATATGAAAGTGCCCGTACAGAAAATCCGACCTTATATAGCCCCGAGGCTGTTCTTGTGGAGGTGAGACCTTTGGAAACGACCAATTTAGATTCATTGCACAATAGTATAATGAATGAGAACCTTCCCTACAAAATAGATAAAGTAAGTGTAGCTATTGTTCCGTCTAGCTGGAGTCGTATTGTGTTTTGCTTTGGTGCATTTGCTGTTTTGGCTATTCTTGCCGGAATTTATTGCTTGATAAGGGTTTTAATTTCCATATCGAAGCGTAATGTGTTTACTCATGACAATGTGGTGAGAATGCGTGTATTTACCTATTCTTTATTAGTCTTTAGCATCTTGAATGCATTGATGGAATGGCTGAATTATGTTGAAGTGGTGAAACAAGTGAGTCTGCCTGGATATGAAATAAAGGGCTTCAGCATGTCGGAAGATTGGATATCATTGGTGGTCATTGTTCTCTTTACCGAGATATTTGCCGTAGGCGTGAAAATGAAGGAAGAACAGGATCTGACCATTTAATTCTAACCTTGATAAAAGTGATTTATATGATTATAGTAAACCTTGATATAATGATGGCTCGGCGAAAGATATCTTTAGGAGAGCTGGCCGAAAAGGTGGATATTACACCCGCTAATTTATCTATTCTGAAAACGGGAAAAGCGAAAGCTATCCGTTTCTCTACACTGGAGGCTATTTGTAAAGTTTTGGATTGCCAACCGGGAGATATTCTGGAATACCAGGAAGGGGACGAATAAATTAGCATTTTAGGACTGATATAGGTGTTTGTTAAATAGAGGGAGGATTTGGAATTTCTGGATCCTCCCTCTATTTATGTATAGCTAGTGTCAGTTTATACTATTTTGTGGGTGTATTTGTCCACCATAATTATGGTGATAAACTTGTATTTTATTGATATATAAAAGATTGTGTTATAAGTATAAAAGAGAATTTGTCCATCTTGATAATGATGACTTATTGAGGGGAGATACCTACATTTGTAATTTATAAATAGTAAATGGATGAGAATAAAGAAGAATAGTATTCTAATTACATTATTGTTTGCTCTTTCAATAGGGCTGATAGTAATGATTAGAAATAACTATCAAATTAATAGTGAGTTAAAGGAATGTAATCTGAAACTGTTGGAGAAAAAGATTGCATTAGGTTCTGCTATTTGGGCAATAACTCAATGTCATAAATACACTAATGAGAGAATTAAAGATTTAGATCTGATAGTTGATAGGCAAAAGCGACCTTTTAGTCTTGAATTTAATGATGGATATAAGCTTTTCTATAAATTTTCTCTTTCGGATTGCAGTAGCTGTATTGAATCCGAATTGAAGAGTATTAAGGGAAAAATGAAGTCTGTTAATATTCTTATTGAGACTCAAAGTTTGAGAGATTTTAAGGCCTTTGTAGCCATTAATCATATTGACACAGCTAAGGTCTTTCAAATAGAAAAACCAATATTGGAAGAGGTAGAACCACCTTTCTATTTTGTTACGAATAGAGAACTATATATTAAGGATCTTTTTTTCCCGATGTCAGAATTACCAGATTTGGCAGTTGAATTTTATCAAATAGTACAAGATAAATACCTGAATTAATGTTTAATTTTAAATTTTAGTTATTATGAAAAAGAAAGTTGTTGTTTTTCTTACAATTTGTTTTATGTTTGCATTTGTGCAACAGTATTTTAAACGGAACTCAGAGTTGGCAGATTTTGTTAATTCTACATTAGCGAATATAGAGTCTCTTGCACAAGATGAAATCGGATCTGATGGTTGTTGGTTACAACCTGAAACGAAACGTTGTACACTTCAATTGGGAGGCGGTTGGTTTACAAGTAGTGTAGAAAGGGTTTGTGTGTTTTGTGCGGTTCCTTATTCTTGCACTCCTGTACAATGTGGAGAACGATTCTAATTTGTAATCCATTATGAAACATATCTATTGTATTATAATACTCCTTCTTTTCTTTTATTCCTGCCAAAGCATGAGTAAAAAAGAACATGGATTATCCCCAATAGAGAGTATTGCTACAGAAAATTTGCAAACTATAGCGGTAGAAGTAGAAGATTTTGATTTTGAGAAATTAGGAAATTTTCTTGAGGCAACTTCTTATATTCAACTGGCTGCTGAACCGTTACTTACCTCCATACAGGAAGTGCAAATTAAAAACGAAAAAATTTATGTGCATGATAGGCTTTCCAGAATTATCTGTTATGACATGCAAGGCAATGTTATTTATATAATAGATGCTAAAGGAGCCGGACCTGGTGAATATACGAATGTCAATGCTTTTGTTGTCAATGAGCAAAATGGAGAATTAGTCATATTTGATAATTTCAGGCAATCTCTTCTATATTATAATGCAGATAATGGAGCATATATCAAAATGCAAAAGCTTGGGAAACCTGATCCTACAGCAATGGCTTCATTGAGAGGAGTTTACTATTATGATAATAGATATCATAATAATTATGCGAATGATACGACTCTGTATTATTCCTTATTGATATCGAAAGATGGCACTTGCATGGAGCAACGTTATTTTCCGCACAATGAAGCAGAGTCTTCTTATCATTTTACTCCGGGACAACCCTTTAGTTATAATGATTCAGTATTGTATTATTGCAAAGCCTTTGATTCGGTGGTCTATGAATTAAGCCCGGAGGGCTTGAAAGCTCTGTATGAGATAGAATTGCCTAATCCTTTGCCCTTTTCTAAAATAGAGGATAAAGCGGATGAGTGGAACTTAATGAAATCGGAGTATTCTATAGGATTAGAGAAAATATGCAGGTGTAATGATCTTCTTTATTTTCAATTTTCTAAAGATGGCTTCTTACAGTTAGGGCTCTATGATTTAGCTCAGAAAAAACAAATCTATTGTGGTAAAAGGTTAACGGATAAAGTTGGTAAGTCAGTCCCTGTTTTTCGCTTAATTGATGGGGTATATAAGGGTAAATTTTGGGGGATTATCACTCCTGAAACTGTTGATTATGCCTTGTCGGAAGAACCGAATAAGGACTATCCTGATATAATTCGTAATTATAATCCCGATACAGATAACCCGATTATCGCGTTCTATAATGTGGCTAAATGATTGTGCTAGGCTATTAATGAGATTGCCTGAATATACTATATAGTTATTCGGGCAATCTTTTATTTAGGTTTTCACTTTATTTACTGCTATCTTTCGCCTTGAAAGCCAGCGCATACATTCGCATCTGCTTCACCATAGACAGCAAACCATTGCTACGAGTAGGTGAAAGATGTTCTTTCAATCCTATCTTATCAATAAAATAAAGATCGGCATTTAGAATTTCGTCCGGTGTGTGCCCGGAAAGGACTTTCATCAGCAACGAAATGATACCTTTCACAATCAAAGCGTCGCTTTCTGCTTTGAAGATCACTTTTCCATCTTCTTCATCAGCTTGTAACCATACACGGCTCTGACACCCTTCAATCAGATTCTGTTCCGTTTTATATTTTTCGTCGAGCGGTTCCTGCTCGTTTCCTAAGTCTATGAGGAGTTGATAGCGATCCATCCAGTCGTCAAAGTCGCTGAATTCGGCAATCACCTCGTCTTGAAGTTCGTTGATACTCATGCTTTGTGAATTATGAATTATAAATTATTTCTCGTTGTAGATGACTTGCATTACTGTTTGTCCTACTGCTTGCAATGTAGCCTTATCAATGGCATCCATGTCATCTTTCACAGTATGCCAGTGTTCAAAGAAATCACCTTCAGGATAATAAGGAACAATATCAATGGTCGGGACTTTGGAATATTTGTTGATGAATGTATGGTCATCTGTTACGAAGCCACCTTCTTTCTGTACAAAATAACGTCCGAAGCCTAAAGCATTGGCCGTTTTCCAGACTTTTTCATTCACGTTAGGAGCCACATTATGAGACAAACTTTCATAGCGGAACTCCGGGTTCTTGCCTCCTACCATATCCAGCAGTATACCGAAGCGTGCAGTATATCCTTGCACATGCGGATTGCGTGCCCAATATTGTGAACCGAGCGCCCAGTATTCCTCTTTATGCGGACCGTTGTAAGCACGGTGTGTCCCATAATCTTCAGCATCTACAAAAATGATATCGATACCCATTTCCGGTAACTGTTTCTGCAAATGGCGTGCTATTTCCAATAATACGCCTACACCGCTGGCACCATCATTAGCACCTAAGATCGGAGTATTATGATTTTTAGGATCCGGATCAGCGTCTGCCCACGGGCGGCTGTCCCAGTGAGAAAAGAGGGCGATACGCTTTTTCGTATCCGGTTTGTAGGAACCAATAATATTCCGGGCTTTTAGTAACGTACCGGTATAGGCAGGTAAGTCTACATATTGGTTAGTAACCTTTGCACCGAGTTCGGTCAGTTTGTCTGCCAGATAATTGCCACAATCCACATGTGCCTTCGTATTGGGAACGCGTGGCCCGAAGTCAACCTGTGCTTTTACATACTGATAAGCACTGTCTGCATTGAACAGTGGGACATTGACTGCGTTTTCGGCAGTTGCTTCCGTGTCGTCACTTGCCTTCTTGGTGTTGTTGCTGCATGCTATGAATGCAAGCAATACCAGGCATAAAGGGATGAGAGTATAATTCCGTTTCATTCTTTATCTAAATTAAAACTTAGTTTCACTTCTTTTTTTCCGGTCTCCAACGTAACTTCTGCTCCGTTTATCATGGGTAGGTTCATACTGACATGCCCTACCGGGAAATTAAAGCAGACGGGGTAATCGTACTCTTTTACAAGATCGGCAATGGCACCGTACAAATCCTTACCGAGCGACTTATTTTCTTCATATTCCGTAAACTGGCCTATGATGAGTCCGGAGAGTTTTTCTAATATACCGCCCAATTTCAGGTTGTAGATCATACGTTCTACCGCATGCGGACGTTCGCCTACATCTTCTATAAAAAGAATGGTTCCTTTGGTAGGAATATCGTAAGGTGTGCCGCGCAATCCATAAAATACGGACAAGTTACCACCTCGTAAAATACCGTTGGCAGTTCCTCTGTGATTTAGTTTATGTCCCGGACAAATATAGTTGAAGCCATTTTCCAAGGTTTCTACAGATTCTGCTGTTTCCGGATTAAAATGTCCGAACAGAATATCTTTGAGTGCCAGTGCACAGAAATCATCTTCGGGTTCCACCGTCAGATGGCGTGCCATCAGCGCATGGAGTGATGCGAAACCTTCTTTCTGCAGTACATTGTGCAATGCAGTGATATCACTAAAACCAATCAGCCATTTGGGATGTTTACGGAAACGGGTAAAATCAAGTTTCCCTAACAAGTGCACTGCCCCGTATCCACCACGGCTACAGAGAATGATTTTGGCTTTTTCATCATCCAGGGCATCCTGCAAGTCCTCCACCCGTTGCTTGATGCTACCCCCATACGTTCCGTGTGAACTACCGGCATGTTTAGCCATTACTACTTCCAGTCCCCAGGACTTCAAACGTTTTTGGGCTCCTTTCAAAAAAGACTTGTCTATCTTGCTGGAAGGAGAAAGGATGATGACGCGATCACCTTTTTGTACGTATGGTGGAAAAATAAGGCTGCTCATAATTCAATATTTTGCGTATGGGGACAAAAGTACATAAAATAACTCAAAACGAAATTTAGTTTACACTACAGATTACACAGATTAACACAGATTTATTCTAATAGTGGGAAAAAGTGATAATCTGTGTAAATCGATGTAGTCTGTGATAAAGACTATCAAAATGAAATTGAGATTATGAAATTTCCAAGGATGTTATGCTGTATTTCTCGACATTTTTTCAGATATTTGCTAAAAATCTAACGTTATGGAACCTATTCGAAGCTTTGATCAATTAACCTCACACTTGAAATCCTTAAACAAGAGGAAACGTATTGCCGTAGTTTGTGCCAATGATCCCAATACGGAATATGCCATTGCCCGTTCTCTGGAAGAAGGAATTGCGGAATTCCTGATGATCGGTGACTCTGCTATTCTTGAAAAATACCCTACATTGAAGCAATATCCCCAGTACGTCAAGACGGTGCATATAGAAGATCCCGATGAGGCGGCGCGTGAGGCTGTCCGCATTGTACGCGAGGGTGGGGCTGATATCCTGATGAAAGGGATTATCAATACCGATAACCTCTTGCGTGCTATTCTCGACAAAGAAAAGGGTTTGTTGCCTAAAGGTAAAATCCTCACCCACCTGGCTGTGATGCAGATTCCTACGTATGATAAGTTACTTTTCTTTTCGGATGCCGCCGTAATTCCACGGCCTACTTTGCAGCAGCGCATAGAGATGATCTGGTATGCCATACATACCTGCCGCCATTTCGGTATCGAACAACCTCGTATCTCTCTTATCCACTGCACGGAAAAGGTGAGTGCCAAGTTTCCTCATTCGTTAGATTACGTCAACATCGTGGAATTGGCAGAGGCCGGAGAATTCGGAGATGTGATAATCGACGGTCCGCTGGATGTGAAGACTTCCTGTGAGAAAACAAGTGGTGACATTAAAGGCATTGCATCTCCCATCAATGGAGAAGCGGACGTGCTGATATTCCCTAATATAGAGTCGGGAAACGCCTTTTATAAGGCTGTTTCCCTGTTTGCTCATGCCGATATGGCGGGCTTGTTGCAAGGCCCTGTTTGTCCGGTGGTACTGCCTTCACGCAGCGATTCCGGCCTGTCTAAGTATTATAGCATTGCTATGGCATGCCTCACTTGTGCCTGTGACTAAGGTGGCAGGATGATAAAGCGGTCAATCCCAATCGTAAATTGTAAATCGTCAAATTGTAAATTATGAAAATCCTCGCTATCAATCCCGGTTCTACTTCAACGAAGATTGCGGTATATGAAGACACAACTCCGCTTCTGGTGCGTAACATCCGCCATTCGGTAGGAGAACTTTCCCATTTTCCTCGTGTCATCGACCAGTTTGAGTTCCGCAAGAATCTGGTGATAGAAGCCCTGAAGGAGAATGGTATTCCTTTTGAATTTGATGCCATCGTAGGGCGTGGAGGATTGTTGAAACCCATTCCGGGTGGAGTATATGAAGTGAATGATGCCATGCTGGACGACATTGCCCATGCCATGCGCAGTCATGCCTGTAACTTGGGGTGTCTCATTGCTGCCGAACTGGCTGCATTGCTTCCCGGTTGCCGGGCTTTCATTGCTGATCCCGGTGTAGTGGATGAATTGGATGAGATAGCTCGCATCACAGGTTCGCCCCTGATGCCGCGCATCACCATCTGGCATGCGCTGAATCAGCGAGCCATTGCCCGCCGCTATGCTGCCGAACTTACAACCGCTTCTCCCGACCATCCGGTCCGCTACGAAGACCTGAATCTTATAATCTGCCATTTGGGTGGCGGCATATCCGTTGGCGCTCATAATCACGGTCGCTGCATCGACGTGAACAATGCGCTTGATGGTGAAGGCCCTTTCTCCCCCGAGCGGGCGGGGACGTTGCCTGCCGGCCCATTGATTGATCTTTGTTACTCCCATCGTTTCAGGAAGGATGAATTGAAGAAGCGTATTTCCGGTCATGCCGGTCTGGCGGCACATCTGGGCACTACGGATATACCTGCTATTATCAAGTCCATAGAAGGTGGAGATACGAAAGCGGAACTGGTGCTGAATGCTATGATTTATCAGGTTGCCAAAAGTGTGGGTGCCGCCGCTGTTGTGCTTTACGGTAAAGTAGATGCCATCTTGCTGACGGGCGGCATAGCCCATTCAGAGTATGTCATTTCCCGTTTGAAGGAACGGGTTTCTTTCCTTGCTCCGGTGCATGTCTATCCCGGGGAAGATGAACTGGAGGCACTTGCTGTGAATGTTTTGGGAGCATTGCGCGGGGAGTTGCCGATACAGGTTTATAAGTGATAATTAAAGATACGAACCCAACGATTGTTTTCATTCCATGAAGATTCTGCTTACCCCAAATGGTAACTCCATTTACACGCCGAGGTAAAGGCCGTTACATACCGAGGTAAAGAGCGTTACAATAGGCGGTAAAGGTCGTTACATCCTGCGGTAAATGCTTTTACATCTTGCGGTAAATGATCGGTAAATGTAATGCACTGATAGAAAAGGAGTAAAGCCCCCCAAATGACTTTACTCCTTCCAATCTTTTTCCCTCGTAACTAATACGGAGAAAACACCACTAATCAAAATTCTATACCTTGGTTTTCTTTTATTAGGATTAGAAATTGTTCTTTCCGGTATCCCACCAAAGACGGGTACCACCAGTATCCAGACCGCCTAACTTGCTAACCAATGCATCATATAACGGCTTGTTGTTCGTAATATAGTCTTGGTTGAAGAATACACGACGGATCATATCATCTGTACTAATGGCGTTACTACTGTTATTTACTACTACTTTGAAGAGTTTCGGATAGCCGGTGCGGCGTTGTTCTGCCCAAGCCTCGCAACCTTCGGGGTAGATAGCCAACCACTTTTGGGTGATGATTCTTTCCAGTTTTGTTTCATTATCGGCGGTATTATCCCATTTTGGAGTGATACTGGTAGTTGCTTTGGCATCAAAGTTCTTATCGAATGTATCTACGTAATCAGCAGGAGTGTTTTCACTTTCCAAATATTCACTTACGCCACTGGCATCCCATTGTGCAAAGGAAGTAGTGACACCTTGTTTGTAGCAACTCTCCACGTCTTCAGACGTGAAGCCTCTCAAGGCAGCTTCTGCGCGAAGGAACCATACCTCGGCAGCAGCCATTACTATAATCTTGCTACTGGTGGTGATGGTGGTTCGTGAGTGGGTGGAGTAACGGTTGTCTCCTACACCTGTTCCCTGGCGCACACCTTTAAACTTGCCTTCGATGCTGGTCAGTTGTTTCACACCCGCCACAGTTTGCGTGATGTTGCCATCATTGTCTCTACCATCTTGTGCGGCACTGAAGTAGGACTTCAAGCGCGGGTCGTCATATCCTTTCAGGAAAGACTCCAGGCTGGCGTTCATAAATACTTCTCCCCAACCGGAAACACCACCCAGCGGGTTGCGGATTCCATATTGGCCTACTGTCTCGTTAGATGTTTCCAATACACCGCCATTCTGTGCGTCTAATGCAGCCTGAGCTTGTTCTTTGGCTAAGTCGGGATCCACATTGGATACACGCATTGCCAGACGCAAACGGAGAGAGTTGGCAAACTTCAACCATTGTGCAGGCGTGCGTTTGCCTTCCGGCATCATGAAGTCGGCGCTTTCAAAAGATACGCCGCCTTTATAGTCCTTCAGAATATTGATGGCTGTTGCCAGGTCTTCGAAGAAACGCTTGTAAACTTCCTGCTGGGACTGGGGAGTTTGTGCGGCAGTGCCGAAACCGTCATAAAGAATAGGACCATAATAGTCGCTTACACGATGGAGGAGGGTTACTTTCAGCACTTTGGTAAGAGCATGATACAAGGGCCAGTCTTCGGCTGTGTTCAACTCTTCGGAATCAGCGATGGAAGGCATGACGTTGCCGTAGGAATAGGTCCACATGGCGCTTGTCCAACCATTGTTCAGATTGTAGGTAGAGTTGTTCTGGTTGAACGCACCATTCATGTCGTGGAAGAATCCGCCATACATATCGGCTACCAGGTTCTGTATCACTTGATATTGCCAGTCGGTTCCTTCTACACCCGTCTGGTAAATAATACCTTTTTGGATGGTAGAGAAAGGTACTAGGTTAGTCTGGTTGTCATATTTCTGCAAATCGTCTGTATAAGCTCCTTTTGTATCGTTGAATCCGGCAAAATTATCGGTGCAGGATGAAAGACTTAAAAGTCCACCCAAAAGTAGTACGGCTGTATATTTTATCTTATTCATATCGTTCAGGTGTTAGAAAGTGAGTTTAATATTGAATCCAATGTTTCTCGTTGAAGGCATACCATAGGTATCCAAACCTTGGTTATCATTACCTACGGACATTGTTGCGTCCGGGTCGAACGGGGCATCTTTGTAGATGAAGAACAGATTGCGGGCCACCAGTGAGAGGTCTACACCTTTGATGAATCCTGTCTTTTCGAGCATCTGCTGCGGGAAGGAGTAGCCCAATGACAGCTCACGCAAGCGGATGTTAGTTCCATCATATCTGTAGAATTCGGTAGTACCGTTACCGCGGTCGCCTACCATTTGATAGAAACCTTGTACGTTCTTGATTTCCTGACCTTCCAGCATGTAGCGCTTTGCTGCGCGTGCATCACCGGTTGCTTTGCTTACACCTGCATAATCCAGACCGGCTTGCGTCAGTGAGATAACGTCGCCACCCATGCGGGTATCAATCAGGAAGTAAAGTGAGAAACCTTTATAAGTCAGAGTATTGCTCCAGCCAAGGGTCCAGTCGGGATTGAAGTTACCAATCTTGGCAGCCTTGTCAGTGGTTACCTGCGGCAGGCCGGCTTTTTTGTTCTCATTACCATCTTTGTCCGTTGCCGGCTCCAAAAGAATTTTGCCGCTTTCATCGCGTACAAATACGTTGCCGTAGATGTCGCCCAATGAACCACCTTCTACAACCATCATCTTATAAGGCATACTTACGTTGCCGGAAGCATACTGGAAACTGGGTGTTCCGCCCAGAGATACAATTTCATTCTTATTGGTAGCGAAGTTGAATTGAGTTTTCCAACGGAAGTTATCGTTCATCAGCGGAGTGGCTCCTACAGTGACTTCAATACCGGTATTGCGAATCTTACCTGCATTAATCCAACGGAAACGGCGCTTTTCGGCAGTCGTGTTCACCCGGATCAATTGGTTCTTGGTATCGGTGCGATAGAACGTAAAGTCGAAATCCAAGCGACTGTTGAAGAATCTCCACTCGGTACCAAATTCGATAGAGGTACTGATTTCCGGTTTTAGGTCTTCGGCAAAGTAATAGTCGATAGGATTGACTACGCCACCGGCTGTAATAGTCTGTGCCGGGCTGGTGATGCCGATGGGAAGGTCGTTACCTACTTGTGCCCAAGATGCGCGGACTTTACCGAAGCTGATCCATGACGGGAGGTTGAGTGTCTGGTTCAAAATCCAGGATACACCTACTGAGGGGTAGAAGAAACCGGAACCTTCGCTCTTCGTGTTGGCCAGTGTAGACGACCAGTCGTTACGGGCGGTCAGGTCTAAGTAAAGGCTTTCTTTCCAGCCGATTTGTGCTGTTGCAAAGAGGGATTGGATGGTGCGTCTTTGATCGTTCAGTTCGTCGATGAAGGAAGTTCCGGCGCCGCCCAGATTCATGTTGGCGACTGTAAATACGTTTGCTTTGTACAAGCCGGATTTTCCGGAGTCGAGGCTTAGTGAGTTCACTTTCGTAGTGTTGATGCTGCTACCGATGGCTGCATTCAGTGACCAGTCGTTCCAGGTTTTGTTGAACATTGCCATCACGTCGCCGTACATCATGAATTCCTGACGGTTCAGCTTGATGTAACGTCCGTTTTCGTGGGCTACATCGGCTGCTGTACCGGCGTACATTTTCTGGTCGTAGTTATCGTTGATATAATCTACATTGCCACGTGCCTGGATGGTGAACCAGTCGTTTACCTTCAGGTTGGCGCTCAGTGAAGCCATTGTGCGGAAGCGTCTGTCGTTGCTGGTAACTCTGTTGTTTAACCAATAAGGGTTCTGAGTGAAACCACTAATGTCTGTATACCAGTTCTGTAAGGGCATAGCTCTGTTGGCATCATATCTTTCGAAACCGTTGTTGTCGCGGTAAACACTCATGTCTTCGCCACGCGGAAAGGAATATAAACCTACCAATGGGTTCATATAGTAACCACCGGAAGTAGGGCGGTTCTTGATTTTCTGGGTCATCAGGTTCACGTTGGCATCCAGTGTCAAGCGTTCGTTGAAGAGGGAAGCTGTTTCGCGGAAAGTGATGTTGTGCTTCTGAAGTTTGTTTACATCAACAATGCCGCTGGCGGTGGTGTTGGCATAAGAGAAGTAGGTTTGCATCTTTTCTTTTCCTGCTGTGACGGATAAGGAGTTTGTGGCTGTCACTCCGTTACTGAAATAGTCGCCCACATTGTCATAAGCTTTCATACTTGCGTTTTCTGCGCCCCAACTGGTTTCGCCACTGGCGCCGTATCTGTTTTGGAATTCGGGCAGGCTGATGGCATGGTCTACAGTGAGGTTGGAAGAGAAGGTGATGCGTTGCATGCCGGCTTTTCCTTTCTTAGTAGTGATAAGGATTACACCATTAGCAGCTTGCGAACCGTAAAGAGCGGCAGCGGAAGCACCTTTCAGGATGCTCATGCTTTCAATGTCGTCTGGATTGAGGTTGGAGATACCGTCACCGGAGTCGCGGTTACCGGTATCATTATTGCCACCCATGGCGGAAAAGGCTTGTTCTGATGTGTTATTCAGCATAGGCACACCATCAATGACATATAATGGCTGGTTATTACCGTCGGCGTTGGCAGAACGAATACCACGGATGGAAACCTTGGCAGAACCCCCTAAACCGGAGGAGTTGCGTGTAATAGATACACCGGCGGTTTTTCCGGCCAATGCATTAATCATATTCGGATCTTTGGCACGTGTCAGTTCGTCGCCGCCCACCTGTTGGGTTGAGTAAGTCAGTGAAGCAGCTTTTTTCTTGATACCCATAGCGGTTACTACAACCGTTTCCAGTGACAGGGCTTCTTCCTGCATCTGTACATTGAGAGTTTGCTGCCCGTTGAGAGCAATCGTTACAGGCTGGTATCCGATAAAGCTGATAACCAGCGTTGCATTGGTTGGAGTGTTTAGTGTAAACTCACCGTCTATATTGGTAATGCAACCGTTTGTAGTTCCTTTTTCCACGACATTGGCACCGATAATGGGCTCACCTTTCGTATCGGTAACAACACCTTTCACAGAGATATTCTCTTGTTGTACGGCAGTAATGATTTCACTTGCCTTTTCATTTTGTTTGGTCAGCACAATATTCTTGCCTTCCATTACATATCTGATGTCGGTACCATTAAAGATTTCGTCCAAAACTTCGGACACCGGTTGATTGTCTGCATCTATATTTACGGTGCGGCGCACGTCCACACTTTTCTTATTGTAGACAAACAAATATTCGGTCTGAGCCTCGATTTTATCGAGGATTTCGCCTACTCGTAACTCAGAACGGGGGATGCTGATTCTTGCACTCTGAGAGTAGGTAGCGTGGCTGTATGCCTGGAACGTTACAAACAAAAGAAGGAATAGTGTGATCTTCATAGTTCGTAATATTTGCTTAAATACTAAACTTTTTGGGCAAAAAAGCCCATTCAAAGAAATTTTTCTCATATCTTTGTAATGTGTTAAGTTAATAAATTGATTAAGGTCGATTTTTGACTGTTTCGGATCGGAAAGTATGGGGGTACTTTCCGATCTTTTTTGTGGGGGTAATTAGTAGACTGTTTCTTCTATTTCATAATGCTTTTCTATTTAAGGGGTTAGTACTAAATTTTAAGGTTTTATCTTTGATATCAAATTATTTCTCGTAAATAAAAATCGAGTCTTTTTCTTCATTGATGCTGAACTCAAAAGGATGATCTTTTGAAATGGTTCGAAGAATATGCTCTACGCCGTCCTGCTCGCGGAATTTTCCGGTGCAACTATCATAATTCAGCAGTTTGGGGTCGGAAACGGTTATTTTTACATTATAGTATTTTTCAAGTTTGGTAAGGATGCAGCTGAACGGTACATCATCAAAGCAATATAATCCTTCTTTCCACCGTAAGTATTCATAAGAAGGAAGTATAACCTTTTTGCATTTCCCGTCATAGTTTCCAAAGAATTCATCTTTTTGCAAACGGGTGATGACTTTGTTGTTATTGGCGGGATAAATGTCTACAATACCTTCTACGAGGGTAGTTTCGAATTCTTTACTGTCTTTATAGGCACAAACATTGAAGCAGGTACCTACTACCTTTACTTTATTCATTTCGGTGTGTACATAGAAGGGGATATCTTTATTCTTTGCTACTTCAAAGTAGGCTTCACCATCCAGTTCCACATTTCTTTCACGACGTCCGAAGTTGGAAGCATAAGTTAATGTAGATTGTGCATTCAACCATACGCGTGTACCGTCAGCAAGGGTGATTTGTGCACGCTGTCCGGCAGGGACAGTAATGGTTTGCGGTTGGGCGAGTTTATTATAGAGGTAATCGTTTGTCATGAAGTAGCCGCATACACCTATGATGATAACGGCAGCTATGCGCATTCCCCATTTGAGTATCGGAGCCAGACGGAATGTCTTTTTCTTGCTGCTCTGTCTGTCAGAGAATAGGGCCACATCAAATATCATACGCTCTTTCAGGAAAGCTTCTCGGTTTTCCTCCGAGGCTTCCACCCAATCAAGGATGCGCTTTTCTTCTTCAATGGTGGCAGTTCCTCTAAAATACTTATATAATAGTTCTTGATTCATGACGTACTTAAATGGTTAATTAAATAAGGGAGGTTTTTCCTGTCCTTCTATAATTAATACAGATAAGTTCGTCACTACCCTAACGGGAAATGAAACTTTTTTTGTTTAATGAAATAATAAAGCTATTTACTGCATCAATCTACTGCGTTGGGAATGATGGATACAATGTAGCATTCGTCCGAAGCTTCGGCTTTAAATAGATTGTAAGCAATGCCTATGGCTTCCTCCGGGGAGCTTGCTTCAATATTCTTGTTGACATTCAGGGTTTCAAAAATTTGTTCTCCCTCGATAAGCACGTAGTATATTATTACAATATATCTCATAACTACCATGTTTAATAGCCAGCAATATTACTGATGCTGCAAACATATGCCTTTTATTTATATTATCAAAGAAAAGCAGAAGAGTTTTATCAGAGAAGAATAGAAGTCAGATAATCTTTTAGTTCCACACGAAGAATACGTAAAGCTTTAGTGATATGAAACTCCACTGTTTTGAGGGAAACGTTCAGTTGTTCCGCTATTCTTTTATTCGGTAGGTTGCTATAACGGCTGAGCATGAATATTTCGCGGCTTTGAGGTGGCATCTTTTCCAGAGCTTTATTTACGATGTGCTGTATTTCTGTGCTGAATATTTTGTCGGGTTCGCAATCCTTTAAAGTAGCAATGCGCAAGTCCAGTTCGCGCTGACGGTGCGAATGCAGATCTTCCTCAATACGTAGACGTGTTTGTTCACGTTCCAGGTAGTTGAGAGCTTTATTCTTGATAATGGTAAGGAGCAGGGAATGCAAACCTTTATCTTCTTCCCAACGGTCGCGACATTCCCACAGAGAGATCATGGATTCCATTAAAATATCCTCTGCTTCTGCCCAACTTCTGGTATAGGAGTAGGCAAAGGCAAGGAATTTTTCCTGGTTCTCCCGAAAGAAACGAGAAAATAAATCCATAGTATGTAGGCTTCCAGCTAAAGGCATTTTTATATATTCTCTTTCTTATTTAAGGTTAATATTGTAAAGTAACATAATCTTTTCGGAATACGCAAAAGTATGAAAAGATTTTTCTGGTTTCCCTCTTTCTTTTTTGCAAAAAGAAAGCCCGGCGGATTTCCGTCGGGCTTTGTATACTAAAGAATAAGGAATTTCTTATTTCTTTTCAGGTCTTTCCTGTCTTTCTGGTCTCGGAAGCAATACTTTACGGGAAAGCTTGAACTTACCGGTCTTCGGGTCGATATCGAGTAATTTCACTTCGATTTCGTCACCTTCTTTGATACCGGCTTCTTCTACTGTTTCCAGACGTTTCCAGTCGATTTCAGATATGTGGAGTAAACCGTCTTTACCCGGGAGGAATTCTACGAAAGCACCATAAGGCATTACGGAACGTACCTTGCCTTTGTATACTTCGCCAACTTCCGGTACAGCAACAATGCCCTTAATCAGACGCATAGCGTCATCAATGCTCTTCTTGTTGGTTCCGGAGATTTCGATTCTTCCGATATTGTCTACCTCTTCGATAGTGATTGTAGCACCTGTTTCTTCCTGCATACCTTGGATAATCTTTCCACCAGGGCCGATTATCGCACCAATGAATTCTTTAGGAATAGTCATCGTTTCAATACGTGGAGCATGAGGTTTCAGTTCTTCACGTGGTTCCTGAATGGTTTCCAGAATCTTACCGAGGATGTGCATACGTCCTTCTTTGGCTTGGTTCAAGGCACGTTCCAGAATATCGAATGACAGACCGTCTACCTTAATATCCATTTGAGTGGCGGTGATACCATTCTTGGTTCCTGTTACTTTGAAGTCCATGTCGCCCAGGTGGTCTTCATCACCAAGGATATCGGACAATACGGCATATTTGTCTTCACCCGGATTTTTAATCAATCCCATAGCGATACCTGATACCGGTTGTTTGATCTTCACACCTGCATCCATCAATGCCAGTGTTCCGGCACATACGGTAGCCATGGAAGAAGAACCGTTAGATTCAAGAATATCGGATACTACGCGTACTACATACGGATAGTCTGCTGGAATTTGACCTTTCAGTGCACGCCATGCCAAGTGTCCGTGACCAATTTCACGACGGCCTACGCCACGTTGTGCTTTTGCTTCTCCGGTAGAGAATGGAGGGAAGTTATAGTGAAGCAAGAAACGTTCTTTGCCATGTTCCAGTACATCGTCGATGATCTTCTCATCCAGTTTGGTACCCAAGGTGACAGTAGCCAGAGATTGAGTTTCACCACGAGTGAAGATTGCAGAACCGTGAGGTCCGGGCAAGTAGCTGATTTCGCTCCAGATAGGGCGGATTTCGTCAGTCTTACGTCCGTCAAGGCGCTTGCCTTCGTCCAAGATGCTACGGCGCATAGCCTCTTTCTCTACATCATGGTAGTAACGGTCGATCAGTGCTGCTTTTTCGCTCAATTCTTCTTCGCTGAACTGTGCTTTGAATTCTTCGCGGATAGCATCGAAAGCGTCCATGCGTTCGTGCTTATTTTTGTTGCCGGAAGCTGCGATGGCATAAGCCTTTGCGTAGCAAGCATCATGAACGGCTTTACGCAGTTCTTCATCATTTACTTCGTGGCAATATTCGCGTTTTACGGTAGAACCCACTGCTTCTGCCAATTCTTTCTGAGCTTGACATTGTACTTTGATTGCTTCGTGAGCTGCTTTCATGGCGTTCAACAAGTCAAGTTCGGAAACTTCACTCATTTCACCTTCTACCATCATGATGTTTTCATAAGTGGCACCTACCATAAGGTCCATGTCTGCTTTTTCCAACTGATCGAAAGTCGGGTTGATAACGAATTCTCCGTTGATGCGTGCTACACGTACTTCGGAAATCGGTCCGTTGAAAGGAATATCTGAAACAGCGAGGGCAGCAGAAGCTGCAAGTCCTGCCAAGGCATCAGGCATATCAACGCCGTCGGCAGAATAGAGGATGATGTTTACATATACCTCTGCGTGATAATTATCGGGGAATAAGGGGCGGAGAGCACGGTCTACAAGGCGGCAAGTCAGGATTTCATAATCCGAAGCGCGTCCTTCACGCTTGGTGAAACCGCCGGGAAAACGTCCGAATGCGGAGAATTTTTCTTTGTACTCTACCTGTAACGGCATGAAATCTGTTCCGGGAACTGCGTCCTTAGCGGCACAAACAGTAGCAAGAAGCATGGTGTTACCCATACGAAGCATTACAGAACCGTCTGCCTGTTTTGCCAGCTTTCCCGTTTCGAGCGTGATGGTTCTGCCATCAGGAAGCTCGATCGTCTTAACAATTGGGTTAATCATAAAAAATGTTTTATCTATATTTTCTTTCAAAATTCGTGCAAAGATACATATTAATTCATGTAATCAGGTGGGAATGAGATAAAAAAGTTTATAATTGACTATTTTTTTGAGTTTCCGTGTGGAAGATGCAATGAAAATGCTTTGACTAAACTTGAAAAGAGCTATATTTGCACGTTCGTTCTAATAGAAATTAAGAAGCTAAATATGAAAAAGATCTGTATTGTTGCGCTTGCCGCTTTGGCTTTGAGCGCATGTAATTCTAAACCGAAATTCAAAGTTGAAGGCGAAGTTTCAGGTGCCGACGGTAAAATGCTGTATCTGGAAGCTGCTGCTTTGGAGGGTATCGTACCCTTGGATTCTGTTAAATTGAAGGGTGACGGTTCTTTCAGTTTCAAACAAACACGTCCGGAGTCTCCGGAATTTTACCGCCTTCGTGTGGACGACAAGGTTATCAATTTCTCAGTAGATTCTACGGAAACTATCGGATTGAAAGCTCCGTATGCTGATTTTGCTACTGCTTATACAGTGGAGGGATCGGCAAATAGTACCAAGATAAAAGAACTGACATTGAAACAAGTGCAGTTGCAAAATGAGGTGAATGAGTTGGTGAAGAAGATGCAAGCTCATCAGATAGGTGCTGATGTGTTTGAAGAGAAACTGGCTACCTTGATGAAGGACTATAAAGATGAAGTGAAAACAAAATATATCTTTTCTGCTCCCAACACGGCGGCTGCTTATTTCGCTTTATTCCAGAAGCTGAATAATTATCTTATTTTCGATCCTTTGAACAATAAAGAAGATATCAAGTGCTTTGCTGCTGTAGCAACCAGCCTGAATAACTATTACCCGCATGCCGTACGCTCTAAAAACCTTTATAATATTGTGATTAAGGGAATGAAAAATACCCGTACACCGCAACAGAAAGTTCTGGAGTTGCCGGAAGAGGCGATTTCTGAAACAGGTATCATTGATATCGCTCTCCGTGATATGAAAGGTAACACTCATAAACTGAGTGAACTGAAAGGCAAAGTCGTATTGCTTGACTTTACTATTTACCAGAGTGCAGCTTCTGCTCCCCATAATTTCTTGTTGAATGACCTTTATACTAAATATAAGGACCAGGGACTGGTGATTTATCAGGTTTCACTGGATGCAGACGAACATTTTTGGAAAACAACCGCTGACAATCTGCCCTGGATTTGTGTGAGAGATGCCAATGGAATTTACTCAAATGTGGCCGGCATGTATAACGTTAAGGAAGTTCCTTCGTTGTTCCTGATTAACCGGAATAGTGAGCTGAGTGCCCGTGGAGAGACTATAAAAGACCTGGATGCTGCTGTGAAAGCACTGCTGTAACTTGTTATAAATTAGAAGTTTTTATTTAAATATGTTACATAGCAGCAATTTTTGCTTGACACGCATTGTTTAAAAGGCTATCTTTGCAAAAGAAAAATCGAAAGAGGGTTCCAGCATGCTGACCATGTTGGAATTCTTTTTTGTTATATAATACCATTTAGAAACTAAAAAGGAGGAAAAAAGTATGGCTTATATGTCAGAAGATGGCTACAAGAAATTGATGGCCGAACTGAAAGAATTGGAGACGGTAGAACGTCCTAAGATTTCGGCTGCAATAGCCGAAGCACGTGATAAAGGTGACCTGTCGGAGAATGCAGAGTATGATGCTGCCAAAGAGGCTCAGGGCATGCTTGAGATGAAAATCAATAAATTGAAGACGATTATAGCAGATGCCAAGATTATTGATGAGTCTAAGCTGAAAACAGACTCCGTGCAGATATTGAACAAGGTAGAACTGAAGAACGTGAAGAACGGCATGAAGATGACCTACACTATCGTTTCGGAAAGCGAAGCCAACCTGAAAGAAGGTAAGATTTCTGTTAACACGCCCATTGCACAAGGCTTACTTGGTAAGAAGGTAGGTGAGGTAGCCGAGATCAAAGTACCGCAGGGTATGGTTAACCTTGAAGTAATGAACATATCATTTTAATGTAAAGGCAGGTCCGCATGCGGGCTTGCCTTAATTTATATATCATAAAAGTTATGGCAACAATATTCAGTAGAATTATCGCAGGTGAAATACCGAGCTATAAGGTGGCAGAGGATGATAAATTCTTTGCGTTTCTGGACATCAATCCGTTGGTGAAAGGTCATACGTTGGTCGTTCCCAAACAGGAAGTGGATTATATCTTCGATTTGAGTGACGAAGACTTGGCAGCAATGCATGTTTTCGCCAAGAAAGTGGCACGTGCCATCGAGAAAGCTTTTCCTTGTAAGAAAGTGGGTGAAGCAGTGATTGGCTTAGAAGTACCTCATGCGCATATACATCTCATTCCTATCCAGAAAGAATCGGATATGCTGTTCTCTAATCCGAAGCTGAAGCTTTCTGATGAAGAATTTAAAGCAATTGCCGAAGCGATTCGTACAGCACTCTAAAAATAAAACTCCTTCCTTTTGATAATAAGAACGGGGACTGAAGTAAATTCAGTCCCCGTTTCCTTTATTCTGATTTGAAAGTCTGTGCTTTCAATTCTCCATTTTCCGGTTAAATATAATCTTCACCTAATTTTATTTGTGCATCGTTTACATATTTACGGATGGAATGTTCTTCGTCTTTTTTGCAGATGAGCAGCACATTGTCTGACTCGGCAATAAGATAACCTTCCAGTCCATCGATGACAGCGAGCTTATTTTCTGGGAGTACTACAACATTTCCTTTGCTGTTGTATAATAATGACTGGCATTTCAGCGTCACATTTCCTTCCTCATCTTTTGGGGACAGATCGTAAAGAGAGCCCCATGTTCCTAAGTCGGACCAACCGAAATCTCCTAATGAAACATATACATTGTCGGCCTTTTCCATGATGCCAAAATCAACGGAGACATTGGGGCATGCAGGGAAGTTCTCATCAATAAAGGCCTTTTCGGCTGGAGTGCCATATACGTCTTTACCCGGAACCAATTTAGAAGCCAGTTCGGGAAGTAATGCTTCTACAGCTTTAATGACAGAGTTTACATTCCACATAAAGAGTCCGGAATTCCAATAAAATTCTCCACTTTCTACGAATACTTTAGCTAATTCTAACTCCGGTTTTTCGGTGAAGGTTTTCACTTTGTAGAAATTATCTCCGCTTTGTTCGGCTATCTGTATATAGCCATAGCCTGTTTCAGGACGATTTGGTTTGATGCCGAGGGTAAGTAGTTTTTCAGATTGTGATACGAAAGATAAGCCCCTTTCGATAGCAGCAAGGAATTCACCCTCTTTCAGAATCAAATGGTCGGATGGGGCTACCACAATATTTGCATTCGGGTTCAATGCGCGGATGTGATAGGCTGCCCATGCAATGCACGGAGCTGTATTTCTACGTGTAGGTTCCAGTAATATCTGTTCAGGATTCAATTCGGGCAGTTGCTCCTTTACGAGGTCGGCATACAGGTCGTTTGTAACAATAAGTATGTTCTCCGTAGGAATAACTTTGTTGAAGCGGTCGAAGGTTTGTTGAAGCAGTGATCTGCCTGTACCAAAGAAGTCTAGAAACTGTTTTGGGAGCGTTTTTCGACTGAATGGCCAGAATCGGCTACCGATACCTCCACCCATGATAACGCAGAAGTTATCCTTATTTGTTGTCATATCGTTTGTTTTAAAAGTTTCTGCTAAAGTACACTATATTTTGGAAACACGGAATGTTTGCAGAATGTTTTATGACTTTTTTCTCCTTTTTTTAGGAAAAGTATTGCAGGTTTAGAAAAAAGCTGTATCTTTGCACCGCATTTGAGAAGTCAAACATGCCCAGATGGCGGAATCGGTAGACGCGCTGGTCTCAAACACCAGTGGATTCA
>ERZ773164.151-NODE-151-length-79743-cov-157.562895_pt1 | contig 79743 bp, 64 predicted proteins | sample MGYA00511917_ERZ773164 | MGnify/ENA primary metagenome ERZ773164 (study PRJEB29015, sample SAMEA2737847) | human gut metagenome | biome: human gut; feature: human-associated habitat; material: faeces | place: China | collected 2012 ...
AACGTGCTCAGGCTGTTTACGATGCATTGGTTGCAGAAGGCGTAAAAGAAAGCCAACTTGAAAAAGTTGCTATGGGTGGAACAGACAACATGTTTGGCAAGAACTATCTGAACCGCGTAGTTATTCTGGAAGTAAAATAATCATTGCTACCTGATAAAACTCTGATAAATTAAAGAAGGGGGTATCGTAACAAACGATGCTCCCTCTTTTTTTCTTCAACTGCATTTTTAATCACATAAGCAGCAACAGCAAACAAACCGTATAACAAGAATCTACGAATCTTGGCTATACAATTCCGGAAACCAGAGGCAGCATTTACCGAATCTTGTAACAAGATACCGGGCTATATCACAAACAAAAAGCTTTTTTAAAATACTCCCAGGATATATAAGCAAAGGGCATATAATGTTGCAGGTGCAAGATATATATCTTGCACCTGCAACATTACACAAACAAAAGCATTTACTTATCTTCAATAGACCAGCTTCACATTGTCAACCCAAAGCGTATTTCCGGGAGAACCGATAAAAGCTCCCCCATGACTGGACGAAAATTGCAGTATCATGTGGGTAGGATTCTCATTGGCCTCCGCCCATCCTGTTTCTTTAATCAAGACACTTTCTCCCTTACTATTTCTAGTATAATCTCGCTCTCTCAACCCCATCGTTTCATGATCATAAGACGGATGCTTGGTTATATCACCATACAGCACTTCATAAGTAGCACCATTCACCCAACCATCCGAGTCCTTATCATACTTCACCACCATAGTTCCTACCCTCTTCGCAGTAATATTTCCTTCAGCGTCCTCCATACGTTTTTGCAAAAAGAAAACAGTTATCGCACAATCCTGCCCTGCCACCTGACCTTTCTTGCTGAAGCCTGTCAACCGGATACGATCTTTCTCACCAGACATCTTTACCTTATAATCATAACGGACAGCTTTGGGACGTTGGGTAAAAGGAACTCCCCAATTCATATTCTTCTCAGCATTCTTGGTTCCTGTTATCGGCTCCAACATATCACCCAAATAAATGGATCCGGCTGCCAATACAGTAATATTCACCATTCCCAATACCTTGACGCTCTCTATATGCGTTTCCAGACGAGCACAATATCCATTGTCCCGTTTGTCCCTGTAAACAGAATTATTTGTTTTAACAATGCCCACTACCTTAGCCATCACATTAGAGGTTCCCCAAGGAGACCCTCCCATATTCTTATAAGGTTTGTTACCATCTATTTCCTTTGTAGGGCCTATCTCATAAAGAAGTTTGGTATTGCCGCCTATAACACCGGACTCATGAACCTTACGGATTATCCACTGATCCATATCTCCGTATTTTATAGGTACCACCTTTTCCTGGGCAAAGCCATACAGCGGTGCTATAGCCAAAAGAGCAGCGACCGATAATCTGCCATAATATTTCATACCCTTAGTTTTTATTGTTGTTTAGAACCGGCAAAGCTATAAAAAAAAGCGGCAACTTCACAGTTGCCGCTTTTAATAAAGAAAAATAGACTATATTTTCTTCTTAATTTACCAAAAAGAAATCATTAATATACTCTATATAGTAACCATGCCTTTTGGAAATCGTCACGGTTAGGATATTTTGCCTTAAATTCCTCCTTTGCCTGAGTAGCCTCCGCACGGTCATCGTATGAAGATGCTATAACACGATACGTATTTCTTTCAGCATTATAAACCACTTTGGCATTATAGCCTTGGCCATCCAAATATTGTTTCAGACCTTCCGCATTCGCTTTCACGCCAAAGCTACCACATACTACGCTATATGCTTTTAAGCCGTCACCTGAAACCAGTTCTACTTTCTCTTCGCGAACCGGACCGGCAACAGGAGCAGTTGTCACGGGGGCAGATACTACCGGAGCAGCTTCAACCGGAGTCGCTTCTACCTGATCGGCAGGAGCTTCAGCCAATTCCTGTTGTTTTGCCTTTTCATAAGCCTTCTTGTAAGCACTTTCGCTAGATTTACATGAGGAAAATGCCAAGGCTACGCACAATCCCATACCCAACACAACTAATTTTTTCATGATTACTCAATCTTTTATAAATTAATACTCTAGTTTAATTCCATTATATTGGTGCAAAAGTAGCAATATATCAACAGCTTTCACAGCAAGAACGGAGTTAAATTTAGTTAATCAGAGAAGAATCTCCAATTTCTATTCAAAAATAGACAAAATAAACAACAACATTCAGTTTTATTTGTTAGATTTGTAAGGTACAAAAAACAAAAAACTATGAAAGGATTAAGTATTTTAGCTGCATTCCTAGGCGGAGCCGTAGTTGGTGCAGCAGCCGGTATTTTATTTGCTCCTGAAAGCGGAGAAGACACTCGTAGCAAAATTGCTGATGCTTTACGTAAAAGAGGTATCAAATTAAGTCGCACAGATATGGAAAATCTGGTCGATGAAATTGCAGCCGAGGTAAAAGAATAAGCAACGCCCACAAAAGTGTATTGTCATTCCGGATACAAGTCCGGAATGACAATAATTTTTAAATCAAAACTCCACGCATGTTTGCAAACGATAAAAATATAGATAATCTGCAACAACTTCTGGCAGAGCTTAAAAAGTACGCAGAGTTACAAAAGGATTATGTAAAACTACATTTAGTAGAAAAACTTACTATACTGATATCAACCCTCATCCTTGTCTTTATATTATTGATATTAGGTATTATCGCCCTTTTCTACTTATCATTTACATTGGCCTATGTACTCGCACCTCATGTAGGCGGGCTTATGGCCAGTTATGGAATCATTACCGGATGCATTATTCTGCTGATTCTGTTAATCGTTTTATTCCGCAAACGGCTGATTGTTCAGCCTATGGTAAATTTCCTTGCCAACTTGCTTTTAAATGACAACTGATTATGAAAGAGAATACTCCTAATGAAACGCCCATCATCACTTTGGAAGTGATAGCACAACGAAAAGCTGAGAAGTTGGAAGAAGTACAGCAAGCTAAAAAAGAAATGGTACAAACCATACATGAACTTTTTGCGCCTGTAGAACACAAAGGAGGCGTAGAAGGCATTATGCAACATATCAATACAGGAATCGCCGTTTATGACGGAGTACGGACCGGTATCAAGATCATGCAAAGAATCAGAGGATATTTCCTGAAAAAAAAGAAATAACTTAGTATTAACCACAACATTTTATCCACATGAAAAGACAGCTACTAGGTGTGGCGGCAATTTTGTTGTCAATTTCCACGTATGCACAGGACAATCCATTATGGATGCGTTATTGTGCCATTTCTCCGGATGGAACCACCATCGCATTCACCTATAAAGGTGACATCTACACAGTACCCTCTACAGGCGGCAGGGCCAGTCAGATTACAACCAACCCTGCCCACGACACCAAACCCATCTGGAGCCCTGACGGAAAAAAAATTGCTTTCGCATCAGACCGAATGGGAAGTATGGATATTTTTGAGGTAAACAAGGAAGGGGGTATCCCCAAAAGATTAACTACCCATTCGGGTAATGAAACCCCGGTGGCTTATAAAGATGCCGGACACATTCTGTTTCTAGCCAATATAATGCCAACAGCAGAAGACGCACAATTCCCCTCCGGACAATTCCAACAAGTATATGAAGTCAATACCGAAGGCGGACGCCCCATCCTCTTCTCTTCCATGCCGATGGAAGATATCAGTATCAATCATACAGGCAATACTTTACTCTACCATGACAAAAAAGGATATGAAGACCCTTGGCGTAAACATCACACTTCATCCATTACCCGCGATATTTGGCTGTGTTCTCTGAATGGAAACCGTACCTTTCGCAAACAAACTGCTTTCAATGGTGAGGACCGCACTCCCGTTTGGGCTTCAGATGATAAATCATTCTATTATTTAAGTGAGGAAAAAGGCTCATTTAATATTTTCAAACGTGATATTGACGGTAATACATCCAAACAAATCACCAACCATACCAAACATCCGGTACGCTTCCTGAGTGCCGCCTCCAATGGAACATTATGCTATGGATATGATGGCGAAATCTACACGGTAAAAGAAGGTGCCATTCCGCAAAAAGTTCAGATTTCGATTGTCACCGACAAGAACGACAAAGATCTCATCCGCCAGATCAAGCGTAGCGGAGCAACAGAGATATCCCTTTCGCCCGATGCAAAGGAAATTGCTTTTGTACTACGCGGAGATGTATATGTCACATCAACAGAATACAGCACTACCAAACAAATCACCAATACTCCGCAACAGGAACGCGATATTCACTTTTCTCCGGACGGAAGAAGTATTGTTTACGCTTCCGAAAGAAACGGATTATGGCAGATTTATCAAACCAGTCTAGCTAAAAAGGAAGAAAAACAGTTCGCTTACGCAACCGATATCAAAGAGGAAAGACTGACCAATTCGGATATCACTTCATTCCAACCTCAATACAGTCCTGACGGCAAAGAAGTAGCCTTTCTTGAAAGCCGTACTACTATCCGTGTTCTGAATCTGAAATCAAAAGCTGTACGCACCGTCATGGACGGCAAGTACGAATATTCTTATAGTGACGGCGACCAATGGTATCAATGGAGTCCGGACAGCAAATGGATTCTTACCAACTACATAGGTATTGGCGGATGGAATAACAAGGATGTTGCACTGGTCAACGCATCTGGTAACGGAGAAATTCATAATCTGACCGAAAGTGGATACAGTGACGGCAATGCCAAATGGGTATTGGATGGAAAAGCCATGATTTGGGAAAGTGACCGCGCAGGATTCCGCAGTCACGGAAGCTGGGGTGCTGAAGCGGATATCTATATCATGTTCTTCGACCTGGACGCATACGACCGTTTCAGAATGAGCAAGGAAGAACTTGCCTTACTGGAAGACTCGGAAAAGAAAGACAAAGAGAAGAGTGAAGAGAAGGAGAAGGCCGATCATAAAAAAGATAAAAAGAAAGACTCCAAGAAAGAAGATGACAAGAAGGAAGTAAAGCCACTGGTTTTCGACCTTGAAAACAGCCGTGACCGTGTGATTCGTCTGACTGTAAATTCTTCACGATTGGGAGATGCTGTATTAACTCCGAAGGGTGACAAACTATATTATCAAGCAGCCTTCGAAAGCGGATATGATTTATGGGAACACGATCTTAAAGAAAACAAGACTAAAATCGTCATGAAAAAAGTCGGTGGCGGAGCCCTGCTTCCTGATAAGAAAGGCGAGAATCTGTTCCTTTGCAGCCAAGGTGGTATCAAGAAAGTCACTGTCAGCAGTGGTGAAACCAAACCTGTAGAATTCGAAGCTTTCTTCGACTACCAACCCTATGGTGAACGCGAATATATTTTCGATCATGTATGGCAACAAGTAGAAGATAAATTCTATGTAAAAGATCTGCACGGAGTAGACTGGAAAGGCTATCACGAAGCATACGCACGCTTTCTTCCATACATCAATAACAATTATGATTTTCAGGAAATGCTGAGTGAAATGCTGGGTGAGTTAAACGGTTCGCACACCGGAGCACGTTACTACTCAAACGGCCCTATACTATCCACAGCGACCCTAGGAGTATTCTATGACGAAACTTATGATGGTGACGGGTTAAAAATTAAAGAAATATTGGCAAAAGGCCCATTTGCCGTGAAAAAAACGGATGTTACTCCCGGTTGCATCATCGAGAAAATTGACGGCAAACCTATCGTGAAAGGGCAAGACTACTTCCCGCTGCTGGAAGGCAAAGCCGGAAGAAAAGTGTTACTGGCCATATATAATCCGGCTACCGGCAAACGTTTTGATATCACCATCAAAGCTATCAGCATGGGCGAACAAAGTAACTTGCTGTACAAACGTTGGGTAGAACGTTGCCGCAATATAGTCGATAAGTTATCCGAAGACCGCATCGGCTATGTACACGTAAAAGGCATGGACAGTCAAAGTTTCCGCGAAGTATATAGTGAAGTATTGGGACGCTGCCGCAACAAAGAAGCTATTATTGTAGACACACGCCACAATGGAGGCGGATGGCTACATGATGACTTGGCCACTTTATTAAGCGGCAAGGAATATCAGCGTTTCGTTCCACGCGGACAATACATAGGCAGCGACCCATTCAATAAATGGCTCAAGCCATCCTGCGTATTGGTATGCGAGGACAATTACAGTAACGCACATGGCTTCCCATGGGTTTACAAGGAATTAAAGATAGGCAAACTGATTGGTGCTCCGGTTCCGGGCACAATGACTGCCGTATGGTGGGAAAACCAGATCGACCCGAGTATTGTGTTCGGTATTCCTCAGGTGGGTTGTATGGATATGCGTGGACAATATGCGGAAAATCACCAACTTTCTCCAGACATTGAAGTTTATAATACTCCAGAAAAGGCATTGGCAGGTGAAGACCAGCAGTTGGAAGCAGCCGTACAAGAAATGCTGAAAACAATAGGGGAAAAGAAATAAAACAATCCCATCCTGATAAAAAGAAAAAGGTGTCAAAACACAACCTTTGAGGAAAAGGACTTTTCATCCGAGGATACTTTGACACCCTTTATCAGCCATAAAAAGAGCCGTATCAACTCTACTCCCAAGTAATGATACGGCTCTTTTTTATACATTACAGCAAGATAATGTATGGGGCATCTATGCTGAGCATACTTAAATATGTCATAATGATGCTCTATAAGTTGTTCCCACTCATGCCCTCATTTCCAACTATAACCCACTCATTGTAAAGTCATTACCCTCACTCCTTATTCCTCATTCTCATCTCTTAAGACACTCATTCACAATATAATATACATTCACAAGCCTATAAACCGGTTATTTGGTAAGCCCCCTGTTTTTTCAGTTTTTCTTCCTTGCACAAACGGCATAAATAACGGTGTCGTAGTTTGTATCATACTGTTCTTCTTTGACGATTAAAAGTTCAATATCTGTTAATCACGAATGTAATTAAGTCTAATCACTATTGTAGTTAACTTTAACCACTACTGTAATTAAACTTAGTCACAGTGGTGAATAAGCAATTACAAATATATAAAAGTGAGAAAATAAAAGGGAGAAAACAGATAAGAAACAGGGAAATATGCATACATAGACTACCGCCAACTCGCTGCACAAGCCATGCAGCTGCTTTATAAGAACGAACGTTATGGGTTGAATGATGAAAATGAGAAGGTATTTTGGCAAAACAACACCGAATTTGAGTAAATTTCGCCTTTGGAACAGTTGTTTAAATGTCACTTCTATTCCGCCACTACAGAGAAGAAGGGAGAAAGGCTGACCGCACATGAAGATTTTCAATTATTTGCAAGAGTACAAGCGTGAAAAACCTGTCAATCAACAAGATAAATTAACACAGACACATTATCCGCAAACTGAACATTCACCCAAAAGCCAGCAGAAAAGGTACTTTATATCACATGATAAAGTTAGAATAATTTATTTTCAATCATCTGTGTTAGTGAGGGCAATGCCCTCACTAACACAGATGCTACCATCACTAATAAGCAGTTCATTATAAACCAGTTAGAGCCAAAGTGAGGGCATGAGGGCATTTTCGCGTCCAACTTTCTATTTGTTAAGTTGAAAGGGATGGCTTCTATTCTCCGGTATGAAAGACACCATTTCCGGCATCGCACCAACTTATCTTGCTCTTTCTTTCCAAAGACGAGTCATATCTTCCAAAGTCTTTCCTTTTGTTTCAGGAACCATCTTCCACACAAACAGAGCTGCAAGCACACAAATCACGCCATAAAGCCCATAGGCAAATACCGGACTGAATTCATACATGGCAGGAAAAGTGGAAGAAACCAGATAATTGAATATCCACTGGAAAGCTACAGCGATAGCCACTGCCTTACCGCGGATAGTATTCGGAAATATCTCTGCAATCAACACCCAGCAGATAGGTCCCCATGACATCATAAAGAATGCAGCATAAACTATGATGGAAAGAACAGGAAGAATACCTCCCACCTGAAACTCATCACAAAACGCAACACAGAATGCACCTACAGCCATGCCAATAGAACCAACAATCAACAAGGGTTTACGTCCCATCTTCTCTACGGTAAAGATGGCAATCAATGTAAAGAGAATATTAACCACCCCCATTACCACAGTCTGCATCATACCATCGCCACCGCCACCGATTTTTTCAAAAATACGCGGTGCATAATAAAGCACAGCATTAATGCCGATAGCTTGCTGAAATACAGAAAGCAAGATGCCGACTACAATAACTGTCAGCCCGTATGTAAGCAGTTTTTCCGTTTTCTCGGAAGTTACAGCCTTTATTTCAGACAAAATAGTTTTAGCCTTATCTGTTCCATTTACTTTTTCAAGTACAGAAAACGCTTTATCATCCTGATGGGTCATAGCCAAATAGCGCGGAGTTTCAGGAACCAAAAACAATAAAATGCCAAATAATGCAGCCGGAACCGCTTCTGAACCAAACATATATCTCCAACCATCGGAAACAAGCACTTCATCCGGCATACCATCTTTAATCATATAATTGACAAAATAGACTACCAACATGCCAAAAATAATAGCAAACTGATTACAGGAAACCAATTTACCACGAATTTCGGAAGGGGCAATTTCGGCAATGTACATCGGACAAACAGCAGAGGCAAGTCCTACACCGATTCCCCCGATGATACGATAAAAGTTAAAAGCAAGGATCAATGCAAACGAAGTATCTCCTTTCGAGAAAAATAAAAATTCGGGATAATAAGAGCCTAAAGCAGACAGGAAGAACAATAAAGCAGCCAGACGCAACGAATTACGACGTCCTAGCCCCGAAGCAAAATAACCGGAAAAAGCACTGCCAATGACGCAACCTATCAATGCACTGGAAGCAGTCACGCCATGCCAGAAAGCATCTAATCCCAAATGTTTTTGCAGAGCCTGCTCCGCCCCCGAAATAACAGCTGTATCATAACCGAAAAGTAAACCGCCGAGAATGGCTATAAACACCACTCCCATCAGATAGAAATTGTTTTTCTTGTTTTTCATAATAAAAGGATTATAATAGTTTTCGTAATAAATACAATAACAAAGCTGTGCGAAAATAATCATTAATACGTAATTCTATTATAATTCTCCAACCATTTTAAATCTTTTTCACATCAAGGAAAAACAAGATTATTCCGTCTGAACTGTTCTATGTCTTCCTTTTTTAATCCTATCTTATCCAATGACTTAGGAAGATTATGGTCATTAAGATAATAACGCGGACGAATGAGATATTGTCTGTTTGCTACCGATAGGCTATCTGCCCTATAAGGTGTCTGTACCCCTGCCAAATTCAGCATGGTATGAAACACGGAGGCATTTCCCGCCACCGGTTTTTCACGGTTCTGCAATATAGCTTCATGTACTTCCACATTCTTTTCTCTATATGTTTTGGACAACCAAATTAAAAATGGCACATGCAGTTGATAATAAGACGGGACTGGGGATGCATGTAAAAATAATTTTCGATTATCATCAAAAATATCCTCTCCATGATCCGAAGTATAAAGCATAGCCGAAAAAGAGTTTGTTTTCTGCAATAAAGTGATCAAAGAAGCCAGGAAACCATCTGTATAACGGATGGTATTATCATATGCATTCATCAAATACTCTTTATTCTCATATTTGGCGTCTGTCAGATTATCCGGTTTAAAGACAGACATGGATTCGGGATAACGTTCTTTATAATTAAAATGTGATCCATAGGCATGCAGCACGATGAATAATTTTTGATGACCTGCCTTTAGCTCCTTTTCTACCAGAAACAATAGTTCGTCATCCGAAATATTGGCTCCTTTCGGAGCATCTTTCTTGATAAACTTCCAATCATCTGCCTCCATCCCCAAAAAATCAATAAAAGAATGGTTAGGAAGCTGGTTCGAAAAAAAGGCAGTATGAAATCCTGCTTCCTTGAAAGCGGTAATGATTCCTTTCTGTCTATAAAGACAGTCATAATCCTCAGCCGAAGCTGCCGAAAGCAACATAGGCACACTTTTATGAGTAGTATTAGACTGGGTAAGCACATCCGTGAAAGTTACCACCCCCTCCATTTTATCAAGTAATGGAGTAGTATTCCTTTCATAACCATAAAGTCCGAAATTACAGGCACGGGCCGTTTCCCCTATCACCAAGACATAAACTTCCCGGCTGTTTTCATCATGTGCGGCACTGGCATTAAAAGTAAAATCCCTTGAAGTTTCCGCATATCCGGCTGTTTCGCCCGCACGTTCTGCAGCCAATACTAGATTATAACATACATTAGCCGGATACATTTCGATCTTTACTTGATAATCACGTTGCGTCGCATAGCAGATAACGGTCAATAACGCTCCTGCAACAATGCCTGCCAAGGCATACTTACGTTGAGAACGAATAAAAGAATATTCCAACTGATTACCCCGGGCCCATGAAAAACCTCCCAAGACCAAAGCAGGAATGTAAACAACAAAAACACCAATTACAGCCGGCAGTAAATTATCCAACAGTTCCAGCGCCTCCCCGGAATTAGTAGTTGTCAGATTCAGGAACATATCTACTGCAATGATAGAACGCCCGAACAGGTATAGCAATACCAGTTGGAATGCCGCAAAGAAAACAAACGGAAATAAGATCCAAATAGTCTTTCCAGGTTTACGCCCCAATGTCATAATCAACCAATAAACCGATACCGGCAGAATGACATTACAAATACGTGCCCAAAGTGTCATTTGCTGTTCTGTAAAAAACAATGCCACATTGGGAATGGCCAAGACAACGATGAACAGAACGAACAACCGTTGTGGCTCACAACACCACTGAATAAATTCTTTAAAATGCTTCATTTATATTAAAGATAAAACCAGACTGTCCATTTTTTCCAAATCCATAGTCCAGACGAACATTTACATTCTTTTTAAACTCCCAACGATAACCTATTCCATAATTAGGCAACACTCTGTCCATGCACAAAGCACTGAACTTATTGAATACAGTTCCGGCCCCTATCCAAACTACAACACCATTACGTTTCCATACATGCTGACGCAATTCCACCTGCCCCTCTATTTTATGCTTGTCACGATAGCGCCCTTCGTAATAACCACGCATGGAATACGAGTTTCCCAACAACGCCATCATGGCCCATGACGGATTACCGAAATTAAAAGTACCGCGTAATTCTCCTGCCAACAATCCTCCTTTCCATACAGGATGATAATAACTGGTACGCAAATCCGTAGTACTGAATGCATAATCGTTTCCTAAAAACTTAGGACGGAAACACTGGGTAATATTCAAATAATATCCCTTATGGGGATTGGTCAACACATCGCGCGAATCATATGCCAAAGAAAGGCCCACTCCATAATTAGCAGTAGTAAGATTCATCCCCTCCAGTAGTTCGGGGCGTTCCATATTCTTACCATGCACATAATCATAAGATGCCATAGGACCTACATATAGATTATCCGCTATCCGAAACAGGAAACTAGCTTTAACTTGTGCTTGCCAGCGATCTAAATCAGATTCATTGGCATCTACCTTACCCATATCGTACCCTATTCCCCAAAACTTGGAAGGAAAGGAATAAAAATAAAGAGTATAATCCAGCCGGTATTTGTCCTGCGGAAAGATATGAGTTCCGCGTATCCCCAACATATAGAAGCCAACAGTGGAAACATCTCCGAATAAAGACACATTGGACGGAGGAAGAAGCATGTCATTTCTATCGGTACGATAAAGCCCCGCCGCCACCAGTCCCAGCCCCAGTTTGGTATCCGTACTGTAATGTGGTCCGCCAATAATACTGAAATCAAATTTCTTATGATTCTTATCTTTATTAGCATCATTAAAATAGTCCAGAAACTTTTTGAAAAAAGTCCTTTTCTGTACTGTGCTGTCTTTGTGTTGCGTTGTCGTATCTTCAGGCAAATAAAACAGCCCACCCTCTTGCGTGACTGCCAAAGCCGCATCTGCCATACATATAAAGATTACGATCCAAAATGATATTTTCTTCATTGTAATCTATTCTTTTTTCCACTGTTAAAACAAGCTTTACAGTAAACATAAACTGAATAAAAACAAATAAAGCAGGTCTGGATACAAAGATAGCCAAACCTGCTTTATTGTGACTTTTTTATATAATAAGAATCTGGTCTGAATTTACCTATTTCTGTCCTAAATACCTTATACCGGTTGCTTTTCTGTAATCAGCCAACGCAATCTTCTGCTCATAATAAGATTGGATAAGGTTTGTATATGCCTGTATCCATGTCAGCTGTGCAGAAAGCACATCCAAAATAGTCAACTTACCTTCAGTATAACTAAAAGTGTTCAAATCCAAGTTCTCTTCTGCCAGTTTGCAGTTCTCCTCGGCAATACTTATCTGACGGGTATTCTCGGTCAGACTAGTCCACGCCTTCGCCACTTCTTTGCTTATTTGGTCTTGCTTATCTTGCAATGCATACTGCTTGCTTAATAAAATAGCCTTCTGTGCAGCCGTCGATTTAAAGCGGGCTCCCCAATGGAAAATCGGCAATTTAATAGAGGCATACACATTACTATTAAACATAGTTTCGCCCGAAATGTTCAACATCTGTGTTCCCCATGTCTCTTTAAAACCGATAGAAAGAGAAGGATTGTACTTGGCGGCAGCCAGACTTACCTGTCTTTTCTGATAATCCACATCCAACTGTGAGATAGCATAATCGGGACGCACATTCAAGGCTGTTTCCGCTCCAATAAAGGCAGGCATAGGCAATATGGTAGAAATAGAATCCGTCAAATCCATTTCAGCCAGCGGTTCCAATCCCATCAGCACATTCATATTCTGCAAGGCGACCTGATAAGACTGGTAGCTGCTGGAACGTTGCAATTCAGCCTCTTTCAAACGGGTCTGCATCTGAATGAGATCCGTCTTGCTGATATAGCCATCATCGTACTTATCTTGCAGCACTTTGGTCAACTGCTCAATAATCTGCACATACTGGCACATCGTTTCATACATTTCTTTTTGTGCGGCTGTTCCCCAATAACTGGCTTCAGCAGCATAGATAATATTATCCGTTGTCAAATCCACCGACTTATCCGCCATCTGGGTTTGTATTTGGGAAGCCTTGTAATTGTGATAGATGCTTCCACCGGCATAAATAGGTTGTGATACCCCTACTTCGGCACTGTATGAATCGTGCTCCATAGGAACAGCCATTCCGCCAAAATCCATCTCGTATTTGTTAATACGATACTGATAGCTTCCCGTTGCATCAACAGCCGGGAAGAAAGCGGTTTTTGCCGCTTTCATAGCCTTCTGCATAGCTGTACGTTGTGCCACACTCTGTTTTAAGGTTTGGCTATAATCCAGTACCTTTTGTTCAAAGGTAGAATAATCCACGACAGTCTGAGCCGAAAGTGTACCGGTCATACAAGCCATACCTATAATATAGATCATCTTAGTTTTCATTATCTGTCTGCTCTGATTTTAAAGAAAATACAATAAGTTACCGGAAGAACAAAAATGGTCAGTACCGTCGATACGAACAAACCACCCATAATGGTAGCCGCCATACCTGCAAACATGGCATCGCCCAACAATGGAAGCATACCCAGAATAGTAGTTCCGGAAGCCATGGTCACCGGAACGATACGTGTCTTGGTAGCCTCGACCACGGCAGGCACAGCCCCCTTTCCATCCTTCAACTGAAGTCCGATTTCATCGACCAGCACAATGGCATTCTTGATATTCATACCAATCAATCCCAACAGACCGAGGATGGCAAAGAAGTCCAATGACTTGCCAAACAAGAGCAATCCCCATACCACACCGATAAACACCAGCGGCAACATAAGCATAATCAATACCGGCTTGCGGTAGTTGCTGGGGAAAAGAAACAGCAGAACCACATAAATCAACAGGAAAGTCAGCGGAATATTCTTCGCCAATGCAGCATTACTTACATCCTGTGTTTCCTGCTCACCGAAATATTTCATTTTATACCCTTCGGGCAACTGCATCTGCTCTTGTACGGCAGTAAGCACCTGTTTAAACGCAGCCATCGTATTGGCTCCACGTTTAGGTTCACATTGCATCATCATACAACGCTCGCGGTTAAAGCGACGGACTACATTATAATCATAACCCAAAGCGAAATTATCGATTACCTGTTCCACTTTCACGGAATTTCCTTTCGTACTGAATACAGGCACACTTTTCACATCATTCAAGTTCATTTTTTCCACATCCTCATCTTTCAGCAGGATAGGCAAGGAAACATCCCCCTCACGATATTCTCCCAAAGGCAAACCATTGGTAGCCGTACGGAATGAGTTGGCAACCTGCTGACGGGTAATCCCCAAGCGTAAACCTTTCTGTTGAGAGAACATCGGTTTCCACACGGGCACCTTATCTCCCCAGTTGGAACGGATATCCGTCACCATATCACACTGGCGGGCTATTTTTTTCGCCCTTTCAACCAATGCGGTCAATGTATCGGGATTTTCACCGATAAAACCGATCTCAATAGCAGCTTCAGGCACCGGAGACAAAGCAAAAAGTGCCGAACGGGTAATGATATTGGGAAAGTTCTGAGTCATGTGCTCATAAAACTGCTGTTCTACTTCGGCTGCATCTTCGGGGTCTTTAGTTTCCACCATCACATTGGCATAGTTAGACTTCGGTCCAAAAGAAGAACTTGCCAAATAGTAACGCAACGGAGTACCACCCAATGTCACCGAATATGATTTAACTTTCTCATGATTCTTCAAGTAATCCTCCACCTTCATCACATCCTGATCTACCGCATGAATACTAAATCCCTCAGGGAATACCAGATCAGCACGGAAATAAGGCTTATTCATTTTCGGGAAAAAACTCTGAGGCATAACAGCCATAATAACCAAAGAAAGCACCAAAGTTACAAAAACCGTGGTCAATGTCACAAAACGGCGTTTAATCAGCAAGGTCAGAAACTTCTCGAATTTATGATAGAGTTTAGTATCATACGGGTCTTTCATTGCACCGCCGGGAACAGCTTCTTTCAAAATAAAATTACCAAAAGTCGTAGTCTGGCACAAAGCCAGAATCCAGCTCAATCCCAGTGATACAGCCAATACAACAAATAGCGGTTTCACAATCTCAGCCACGGATGCCGGTGCCAGATACAAAGGCAGGAAAGAGCAGATAGCAATAAAAGTAGCGCCCAGCAATGCCCATTGCGGCTTGATGGCTCCCTCTATCAATGACTGATAACGTGATTTTCCGCGCTTGATACCTATCTGCGCATTATCTGTTACCACAATGGCATTGTCCACCAGCATCCCCATGGCGATAATAAATGCCGCCAAGGAAGTACGGTTCAATCCTACCCCCCACATCAACATAATAAGCAAAGTACCACCTACCGAGAAAAGTAAGGAACTACCTATCAGCATACCGGCACGCGATCCCATCACCACAAAGATAATCAGGATAACAATAACCAATGATTCTATCAAATTCAGGATAAAGCCATTATTCGCCTCATCAGCAATCTTGTCCTCAGGATAAAGCGAGGTCAGTTCAATGCCGATAGGCAACAATTGCTCTATTTCCGCCAACCTTTCGTCCACTGCTTTACCCACAGCCACCACATTATCCTTTGCTCCACTGGCCACACCTATACCGATAGCACGTTTACCATTGACCCGCATCAAGGTTGAAGGCGGATCATAGTATCCACGCTCCACTGTTGCAATATCCCCCAAACGGACTTCCCGTCCGTCCTTGCTGATAATCAACTGGTTTTCTATATCTTCCAGACTGGTATAAGTCCCTTCCGTACGCAAGCGCAACTGATAAATTTCTGTCGCTATATCTCCTGTATTCACCTGTATATTCTGCTTCTGCAAGATGCCCATAATCGAAGTGGGATCAATACCCAATGCCGAAAGTTTGGAGGTAGATATCTTGACATTGATCACTTCGGTCTGCTCTCCGTATAACATTACTTTCTGTACTCCCTCAATCGGAGTCAACTGAGTACGGATACGCTGTGCCCAGTCACGCAAATCGGTATACGAGAAGCCCTCATCAGCTGTCAAAGCATAATAAATACCATACACATCACCAAAGTCATCATTTACAGTAATGGTAGACGCCCCACTGGGCAACTTGGGTTGTATATTTGCCACTTTACGACGTAATTCGTCCCATTTTACAGGCATATAATCCGGATCAATCGTAGGCTGAAGTTCAATAGAAATCTTAGACAGTCCGAAATAAGATTCCGATTTAATCTGATATACATCTGTCATGGACTGAATTTCACGTTCAATCGGTTCCGTAATCAGTTTCTCCACTTCATGTGGATTCGCTCCCGGATACTGGGTAACCAATACCGCAGTCTTTATCACAAAAGGCGCATCTTCTTTCTTAGGCAGCTTGAAGAAGGAGATTACTCCGCCTATCAACAAAATAGCCAAAAAGAAATAGATAACCTTCCGGTTCTCCAAAGAATATTTTGGAATATTCATGATATGCTCTCTCCTTTTTTATTCTGTTAATATTTTTACTTGCTGGCCATCTACCAGATAAGACGCTCCGGCAGACACAACCTGTTCGCCCGGTTCAATATTTCCGGATACTATCAGGTCGTTACGTCCTACAATAATTCCCTCATCACTGACTTTACGCAGTTCTACTTTCTGTGTAGACGGATTATATATAAATACGATCTTGCTATTCAAGTTATTATCAAACACTACAGCGGACAAAGGCACTGTAATTCCTTCTTTTACCACATCATTCTCAATATTGACAATAACACGGCAAGAAAAGCCCACCGATACCTTATATTTTTTCAAATCAAATTCCGGATCATCAATGTAAAGGAATACAGGAACTCCTGCCCCATCGGGAGAAGCCTCTACATACTCCTTTACTTTTGCCTGAAATAATTTTCCTTTATAGGCATCAAATTCTACGTAAATAGTAGAAGGAGAAGTTACATAAGAAATATTCGTTTCGGGGATAGTGAACTCCACTTGCAATTTAGCCGGATTAATCAAACACACCACTCCTTGTCCTGGCTGTACACGCTGATAGTTTTCAACATATTTTTTTTGGATAAAGCCATCAAATGGAGCGCGTAGTTTGGTGTCATTCAATGTGTTTTGCGCATTTTCAAATGCCGATTTGGCATTGGTATACGAAGCTTGGGTCGTTTCGAACTCTTGCATGGAAATAGCATTCTTGGCCAACAGTTTCTCTGCGCGTTGCATTTGTGATGACGCCTTTTGGAATGAAGCCCTCTTAGCGTCATAATCCAGTTTGTAATCTGTCGGATCAATTTCGGCCACTACCTGTCCTTTCTTCACCCGTTGTCCTTCGAGTACATTCATTGCTACCAGCGGACCGGACATTTTAAATGCCAAGTCACTGAACTGATCAGGCGACACAACACCTGAATACGATTTTTCGATCCTGCTTAACGAGGTCACTTCCGCCAATTTCACGGGCCGAGGACCGCGTTCTTGTGCAGGTTGCTGTCCGCAAGAACAGAACACTGCCGCAATCATTGCCATAATAGACAAATTTTTACCTTTCATACTGTTTATCTTCACTATTAGTTTCGCTGCAAAGTTCTTATAATTATTAAAAGCGTACAAGTGCTAACAGTAAGATATATTAGTCTATTTTTAAGCATTTTCTTTGTTATCTGCTCTAACTGCCCTATATTTGTGGTGCATAATCAAAACCTTCTTTATTTTTATGAAGTATATAGATGACATTAACTTATTTAAATCGAATAAGGATTTCGTTGCAGAAATTGACATGACAGGATCATTAGGCCGTATTTACCACTATCCGCAACGAATGGAAGGATGCTTGTTCCTTCTGTGCCTGCGAGGTGAATGTGACATAACGATCCATCTGTCTGAACACAAGATACAAAAGAACGACATTGTCACTATTCTGCCAGAAACCTTTGTACATGTTCACCGGCAAAGTCCCGACTGTCGTCTGTACTTGATAGGATTCAACAAAGAGTTGCTGAACGGAATAAATCTCTTCAATTCCACCATGAACTATCTTTCAGCCCTGATTGACACGCCCATTATCCCTCTGCGTCCCGAAATAACCGAGTTGTTTCAAGACTATTTCCTGTTGCTGATAAAAATGAAACGTATGGGAGCCAAGCCCAATAAAGACTTAATCAGCACCATGCTGCTCACTATATTGCACGGTGTAGGCAGCATTCATCAGAACACCAATGTAACCACACGTACTTTCAACCGTGGAGAAGAAATTGTGAAACGCCTGGTCCAATATATCATCAAACATTATACGAAAGAACGGAGCGTAGCTTTTTATGCCGACCTGCTTCATATATCCCCTCAGCATCTCAGTACTACAGTCAATAAGATTACGGGAAAAACTGTTACAGATATCATCGCCAAACTAGTGATAACAGATGCGGAAGCCAAACTAAAATCCACAGACCTTACCATTCAGGAAATAGCCTATTCACTTAATTTCCCAGACATCTCGTTCTTTGGAAAATACTTTAAAAGATATACAGGAATGTCACCGAAACAGTATAGGGAAAACGGATAGTGAAAACAGACTCAGCCCACGTTAGTATGTGTAAGGTCAGACGTTAGTACGTATAAGCCTACACATACTAACGTATAAGCTTATACATACTAACATTCCAAAGTCTCTTACACCTATATAAAAGTTATAAGTTTTTCGGCTTATAAATAGCGTTCCACCAAGTCGCATCATCCTGCAACCATTTGGCAAACCAGGCAAAAATCGTGTTCTGCCACTGAATCCTCTTGCCATAATCCACTATATGATGATCTTGTCCCGTTACAGCCACAAAAGCCGTTTCGCGCCCCAGTAACTTAAGTGCTGTAAACATCTGAATGCTCTCTCCCACCGGTACATTCACATCCGCATCACCGTGCAAGAACAGCAAAGGCGTATGTATCTTGTCCGCATTGAACAACGGGCTTTGTTTTACAAAAAGATCAGGATTGCTCCACGGATAACTATTCGCCATGGAAACTTCACTGTACGAATATCCCCAATATCCTTCCCCCCAATAACTGGTATGATCACTGATACCGGCATGAGAGATGGCCGCTGCAAAAATATCGGTCTGTGTTTGCAGGTATTGTGTCATGAAGCCGCCATAGGATGCACCTATACAGCCTATTTTCTTGTCATTGACAAAAGCATGTTCTTTACAAAACTGCTTTGTACCTTCTATGATATCCTGTGCCACCCCTGCCCCAGCTGTATTGACGTGGCGGGCAGAAAATTCCTGTCCGAAACCGGTAGCACCGCTAGGTTCTATCACATACACCACATAGCCCAATGCCGCGTATGCATGATGCGGATAACGGCTTTCGAAATTACGGCTGACCGGACTGCACCCACCATAATAATTCACAATCATAGGATATTTCCGGTTGGCGTCAAAATGAGGCGGCAGGTAATAACGACCATAAATGGTATCACCACGAGAATTGGTAAAACTCCAGGCCTTGCATTCGCCCAGCTCCACATCTTTCAATATGTCTTTACTTAAGTCTTCCAACAAAGATGATTTCATCTTTTTGGTATTCATGGTGTATAAACGGTCGGAATTTGAGGCGCTCTGTCCATAATAGGCCATAACCGGAGCATTTTGCGCCAATGAGAATGAGTTGACCAAATCTTCTGAAACCTCCAGTTGCTGAATTTTCCCATCAGCGGGATTCATCCGGTACAAACTGTAACAGTCACGGTTCTCGGCCGTGAAATATATTTGCCCGTCGGCCTTATTCCACACGGCACGCTGTACGCTGGGATTAAAATCTTTCGTCAGCGGAGTGACTCTCTTATCAGCTATATTCAGCAAATAAAGCTGACCGTCCGTCATACTCGGAGTCTGCCCCTCCTTTACATTTTTCCCTATTCCACCCAGCGATTCAGGCGAGCCGGATACCAATACCTGCGTTCCGTCAGGTGAAAAACGGGCTCCACTGATAAAACCATCTTTATCTATCAGCAGTTCCGCCTGTAAAGTCTGCATATCCAACCGATATAGTGAGAATAAAGTAGTAGGACGCTTGGTCAGACGGCTCTGACTGGTCATCATCAAAAGATACCGGCCGTCATTGGAAATATCGGCAGCCCAGACATTGTGATAACCGAAAGTCAGTGGCTGCAACAAACCGGTCTTCAAATCATATTTAGCCAGATAAGAACGGTTACGCCACCCCGGCTGGCGGTCATCCGGTTCCAGTACCTCATAAATTTCTTTACGTTCTTTCGGACCTTCCTGGGTCATGGTGAAAAGCAGGTAGTCTTCCGTAGGTGCGAACTGGAAATACCCGTCAGGTAATTTATTCACCAGCACAGTTTCCATTCCGGTAAGCGGATCCACAACTATCAGCTGCCTGCCATCCACTCCCGTACGGGTATAATAATAACGGTTAGAACGAGGCATCCATTGCATATTTTCAGTACGCTCCGCCAAAACCTTACCGCTGGCAAGTTCAGTAATGCGCGTACTACCGGCCGACCGACCACCTACATAAGTCGTACGATAATTGGTAATCAAATATCTGCCATCAGGGGAAAGCCCTACTCCGGCAAAACGAGTTCCATGCAACACATCCGCCAAAGTATATAGCTTTTTGTTATCTTGCTTAAGTGAAATGCTTCCCTCTTGATCCGTATCCACACTCACTTTCAAGGAATCTGTTTTCCCTGCTTCAGAAAGATATTTAATAACTACAGAATGGGTGGCCGGCTCCAAAGCGAGTTCAGTCCCTTCCTGCTTCTTTCCATCTACATAAAGCTGGTATCTTTTCAACCCTTCAATCTTCAGCTTGGCTGTGGCATAACGAGTATTCTCCAACACAAAACCCATCATGTGCAAGGCATATCCCGAGTCACTTCCCGGCAAAACCCCGCCTGTAAATAAAGTTCCCTGTTGCAATACGTCCACAGAAAGATGAGTATCCAACAGACGTCCGGATACAAAAGTCTTTGAATTCACATCCACGCTGTCCACCTGAAAAGGGGCCTGTACAACGTAGGGTCCGGCATAACGGAAAGTAGTAATGTCAATCGTTTCAGCACCTGCCATCACAGCCCAGGCAAGTGCACAAGACAATAAGATTTGTTTCTTCATATTTCTAACAATTTGTGTTACACAAAGATATGAAATATAAAAGAAACAAAAACCTTTTCCTACGAATTTCAATGCTTCCTACAACATATTATTTCACCTCTCCCGGCAGATAGCGTAACTGCAAATACTGTTCCCCCGGTTTCAGATATCCGCCTTCGAATATTTCTTTCCTGATCCGGTAAACTTCCACTCTTTTCAATAAGTAATTTTCTACCTTCATCGGCTGCTTTTTACACCAGGAAAGCACTTTCAGACTTCCATCGGCATGAACATCCGCATAAACCTTTACCGTTCTTATCGGAGTCCCGTCCGTTATCTTACGTCCTCTTTTATAATCCACCCACAAAATAGCTTTCGCTTTTTCCCCCTCACATGTTCCGGCATACTCATCCGTTTCGGACGCGGTGGAAGGTGAAGAAGTTCCCTTACAACCTACAACCACACATAAAATCAAAAGATATAAAATATAGCTTCCTCGTGTTTTCATATCAATCGGATTAGTCTTTTATCTCTTCTATAGGAGTAATATCCTCTATTTCAGGCATCCCCGGTTCTTTCTTCTGACGGAAGCGGATGATGTTTATCAAATCGGACAGTCCGTATACAATGCTGCTCACTCCCAGAATGATGAATGGAACAGCAGCAGCCGTAAATGGATTAAATAATACCACAATACCTGCAATCAGCACCAACACAGGTATCACAAAGAAACCTCCCGGTACCACCGTCCAACTACGCGCAGCAGATAAATTCACAATCTGACTGATTCCCGCCAGTACCAAAACAGCACCCAGCACATACATCAGGATACCGACAAAAAATGCCGGCATAATCATCAGCCATAATCCGAACAAAAGGCTGCCAAGCCCGGCAATAGGAAAACGACTGCCATCCTGCTTGCCACGAATCAAATACCCGGATAAAGAAAAGAGTCCCGGTACTAGAAACAACACACCGATTGTAATAACCAGATAAAGAATGGCAGCCTCAGGCCATGCCACCAGCAACACACCGATGACCAACGCACAGATACATCTGATTATAGAATAATTCATTGTTTTCATATTCAATCATGTCTAATTGGTTAATGAAGCGAATATACTGATTATTTCTGAGAAGACAGATGCAAAATGGATATTAATTTTCAGACAGAAGAACAAAAAAAGAAAGCCAAAACAAATTTTCCTGCCATAAGCTTAGAACTAATTCTATTGTTCTATAGACTTTAGCAAACAGAATGTTATACCGACTATTCCAATCTATTCTTTCGTACCCATGCCTGAAGATCATCCTTTTGTCTTATGACAAATCACTCTATCTGTTCTGTTTCAGGCAGACTTTGTTCATTCTCGTCCTCATCGATCAAAATAGCCCAAAAGAGCCACCATAACAGCAATCCTGCCAACAACACGGCACCTATTCTTATCCAAAGTTTACGTTTCATACACTTCATTTTAATGATTTATTAACTGATGTATTAAAACCATTCCGCCACCCGAAATGTTCATTTATAAAACCAATTTAAAGTAATAAGATTATGAATAATGGAAAATTCTTTGCCGGACTGGCACTAGGAGCGCTGGTCGGCAGTGCATTAAGTTGTTTTGCGCACAGCAACAGAGGTCGCAAATTGAGAAGAGACGTGTATGATGCCATTCAGGACTTACAAGAAGATGCAAAAGACCTGGCTCATCATGCAAAACATAAAGCAGAAGAAGTAAGCAGTGAAGTAGCCGGAAAAGTAGGTGAGAAAGTGGAAGAAGTGAAAGGGAAAATACACGAAGCTGCAAATAAATAAAAAAAAAGTAAGTTTTTCTTTGGAGTTTAAAACAAAACGCTTACATTTGCCCCAAAATAAAAACAGATTTTATGAATAGAATCATGGTAAATACATATTGGTGGCGTTTCTTACAACTAAACAAGTCGTAAGGGAACCAGACCATGTATATATACCTGACATTCTAAAAGGATATTCAAACTGAAGGCCTGTCGTACTTACGACAGGCCTTTTTTCGTTAGTGCAATTAACATTAAAATATAGAACGACAATGAAAACTTATCATGTAAACAAAGAAGGTTATTATGGCGAATTTGGAGGGGCGTATATTCCCGAAATCCTTCACCGCTGTGTGGAAGAATTGCAGAATGCCTATTCCAAAGTATTGGAAAGTGAAGGATTCAAACAAGAATTCCACCAGTTACTACGCGACTATGTAGGACGCCCTTCACCTCTTTACCTGGCAAACCGGCTAAGCAAGAAATATGGCTGTAAGATCTACCTGAAACGTGAAGATTTAAACCACACCGGAGCACATAAAATCAATAATGCCATCGGACAGGTGTTACTGGCAAAACGTATGGGGAAAAAACGTATCATTGCAGAAACCGGAGCTGGACAGCATGGGGTGGCCACCGCTACGGTATGCGCTTTGATGAACATGCAATGCATTGTTTACATGGGCAAGACCGATGTAGAACGCCAGCATATCAATGTAGAAAAGATGAAAATGCTGGGAGCCGAAGTCCGCCCGGTCACTTCCGGCAACATGACACTGAAAGATGCTACAAACGAAGCCATCCGCGACTGGTGTTGCCACCCTGCCGATACTTACTATGTCATCGGCTCTACCGTAGGCCCTCATCCCTACCCTGATATGGTGGCACGTCTGCAATCCGTTATCAGCGAAGAAATCAAAAAGCAGCTGAAAGAACAGGAAGGAAGGGAATATCCCGATTACTTGATGGCTTGTGTAGGAGGAGGAAGCAATGCGGCAGGAACCATTTATCACTATATAGATGATGAACGTGTGCAGATTGTCCTGGCCGAGGCAGGAGGCAAAGGTATAGACACCGGTTTCTCGGCCGCTACCATCCAACTGGGGAAAATGGGAATTATCCACGGAGCAAAGACCTTGGTTATCCAAAACGAGGACGGACAAATAGAGGAACCTTACTCCATCTCTGCCGGTCTGGATTATCCGGGCATAGGACCCATGCATGCCAATCTGGCCAAACAGCAACGCGCTTTGGTACTCGCCATAAACGATGATGAAGCCATCCGTGCCGCATTTGAACTGACCCGGCTGGAAGGTATCATTCCTGCATTGGAATCGGCTCATGCATTGGGAGCATTGGACAAAATGAGATTCAAGCCAACGGATATAGTGGTTCTCACCGTATCAGGACGCGGAGATAAGGATATTGAAACCTACTTGAAAGAATCCGGCACAAGGGCCTCCTTGCAATAACACATAGAAACCCATGAGAACAAAAATCCTATACGGACAACTATAAACAGAAAAGAAACAATGAAAACTTTTACCTATACCACCCGATGCAAAACCATACTGGGTGACCTGCATACACCGGTCAGTACCTATCTGAAAGTGCGCGACATTTTCCCACAGAGTGCACTGATGGAAAGTTCCGACTATCATGGAAGTGAGAACAACCGTTCTTTCATCGGACTGAATCCTGTAGCCAGCATCGGAATCAACCATGGCACAGCCACTGCCACCTACCCTGACGGCAGCATGGAAGAACATCCCATCAGCGAACATTTCCGGGCAGACCATGCGATCTCCGATTTTCTGAATCGTTTCAAGGTAAGCGGAGAATACAACAACTACTGCGGACTGTATGGTTATACCACTTTCAATGCCGTACGCTATTTCGAACATATCAATGTAAAAGACAGCCGTGATCCTAAGAACGATGCTCCGGATATGTTGTATATTTTATATAAATACCTGATTGTCTTCAATGACTTCCGCAACGAAATGTTATTACTGGAAATGTTGCAGGACGGTGAGGACAGCCATCTGGATTATGTGGAAAAAGCGATCCACAACCGTAACTATACCACTTACGACTTCCGTGCCGTAGGCGAAACCACCAGTACCCTGACCGATGAAGAGCATAAGGCGAACATCCGCAAAGGCATTGCCCACTGTATGCGCGGCGATGTTTTCCAAATCGTCCTTTCACGCCGTTTTATCCAACGTTACGAAGGAGATGATTTCAAACTTTACCGTGCTTTACGCAGCATCAACCCGTCCCCCTACTTATTTTACTTCGATTTCGGAGGCTTCCGTATTTTCGGTTCCTCTCCCGAAACCCATTGTAAAATAGAAAACGGGCGTGCCACCATCGACCCTATCGCCGGAACCACCCGCCGCAACGGAGACAAGAAAATAGATGCTGAACTCACCGCCAACCTATTGGCTGATCCCAAAGAAAATGCGGAACATGTAATGCTGGTAGATCTGGCACGCAATGACTTGAGCCGCAACTGTCACGATGTACAAGTAGAATTTTACAAAGAAGCTCAATATTACAGCCACGTCATTCATCTGGTAAGCCGGGTCAGCGGCGAACTGAACCCCAAAGCCAATCCCATCAAAGCATTTATTGATACTTTCCCGGCCGGAACCCTGAGTGGCGCTCCGAAAGTAAAAGCCATGCAGCTGATCAGCGAATACGAACCTCACAGCCGTGGAGCCTATGGCGGCTGTATCGGATTTATCGGGCTGAACGGCACATTGAACCAAGCTATCACCATTCGTACATTCGTCAGCCGCAACAACGAACTATGGTTTCAAGCCGGTGGCGGCATCGTAGCTAAGAGCAATGAAGAGTACGAATTACAAGAAGTAAACAACAAACTGGGAGCACTTAAAAAAGCAATCATCCTGGCAGAACAAATGTAAAAACGAATCATCATGAAAACAGTAATTATAGACAACTATGACTCATTTACCTACAACTTGAGTCATTTGGTAAAAGAACTGGGAGCCGAAGTTACCGTATTACGTAACGATGCTTTCCAACTGGAAGAATTGGAAAAATTCGATAAAATCATTCTTTCACCCGGTCCCGGTATTCCATCAGAAGCAGGCCTGCTGCTCGAAGTAATTAAAAGATATGCCGGCAAGAAACCGATTCTGGGTGTATGCTTGGGAGAACAGGCCATAGGAGAAGCTTTTGGCGGCAAACTGACCAATCTGAGCGAAGTATTTCATGGCGTACAGACCCCCATCTCAATTAAAAAGAACCAATCAAAAGACAAAGGAAAGAAAACCGATTACATTTTCAACGGACTGCCGGATGAAGTGCCGGTAGGACGTTATCACTCATGGGTGGTAGATACGGACGGTTTCCCTGAGTGCCTTGAAATAACCGCAGTAAGCCAGGAAGGTCTCGTCATGGCATTGAAACATAAAGAATACGATATCCACGGCATCCAGTTTCATCCCGAATCCGTACTGACCCCCGATGGTAAAGCCATGATAGCCAACTTTCTAAACGCATAACCCCAACCGTACATAATAAATATGAAAGCTATATTATCCCGCCTCTTCAATCACGAGGAACTGAACCGAAAAGAAGCAAAGAATTTGCTGCTCAACATAACCCGGGGAATGTATAACGACGCACAGATAGCCGCCCTGCTGACCGTTTTCCAAATGCGCGGCATCAAAGTAGAAGAATTGATAGGTTTCCGTGAAGCATTGCTCACCACCCGCATACCTATAGATTTTTCCGCTTACAGCCCTATTGACATTGTGGGTACAGGCGGTGATGGAAAAAACACCTTCAACATCTCTACTTGCGCCTGCTTCATTGTAGCGGGAGCCGGATATCACGTTGCCAAACACGGCAACTATGGCGCGACTTCCGTCAGCGGAGCCAGCAATGTCATCGAACAACACGGCGTAAAATTCACGAACAATCCGGATAAGCTGACCCGTTCTATGGAAGAATGTGGAATGGTCTATATGCATGCCCAGTTGTTCAATCCTGCCATGAAAAGTGTAGGCCCTGTCCGCAAAGCACTGCAAGTACGTACCATATTCAACCTGCTAGGTCCGCTGGTTAATCCATGTCTTCCGGCTTACCAACTTCTAGGAGTCGCCGATCTGCCGCAAATGCGCCTTTATACCAACGTGTTCCAAAAACTGGGCATTGGCTTTGCCGTAGTAAACAACCTGGACGGTTACGACGAAATCTCACTGACCGATGAATTCAAAGTGATGACCAATCGCTACGAAACCATCTACAAGCCATCCGAACTAGGCTTCTCTCTCGCCAGACAAGAAGAGCTTTATGGTGGGAACACTCCCGAAGAAGCGTCGAAAATCTTCAATAACGTACTGGAGAACAAAGCCACCAAAGCCCAGACAGACTGTGTACTGATTAACGCTTCTTTTGCCATACAAGCCATGGAACCGGCCAAACCGATAGAAGAATGCGTGGCCATCGCCCGTGAATCATTGGAAAGCGGAAAAGCATTGAATACATTGAAAAAATTTGTGGAACTGAACAGTTGACTACACACCCGGTATTCCACTACCAAACGCCTCATACAATGACAGATATATTAACAGAAATCATCGCCTGCAAGCAAATCGAGATCGAACTGCAAAAGGCTGCCATCAGCAAAGAAATGCTGATAAACAATTGTAACGAACCCATGCCACGTATCAGTATGCGTGCCAGTCTTGCCTCTTCTCCTTACGGCATCATCTCCGAGTTCAAGCGTCGCTCTCCCTCCAAAGGATGGATAAAAGAAGACGCACAGGCAGATACCATTCCTCCCGCTTACGAAGCGGCCGGAGCCTCCGCACTTTCCATCCTCACCGATGAAAAATACTTCGGCGGCAGCCTGAAAGATATCCGTTCGGCACGCCCCCACGTGCAACTTCCCATTCTAAGGAAAGATTTCATTATAGATGAATACCAACTTTATCAGGCACGCATCGTAGGAGCGGACGCTATCCTTCTGATAGCCGCCGCTTTGAAGAAAGAGCAATGCAAAGCCCTAGCCCTCAAAGCCCATGAACTGGAACTGGAAGTCCTGCTGGAAATCCACAACGAGCAAGAACTGGAATATATAGACGAGAACATTGACATGGTGGGAGTCAACAACCGTAATCTGGGAAGCTTCCACACAGAGGTGGAAAACTCTTTCCGTCTGGCGAAAAAACTACCCGAAGAAATGCTCCGGATCTCTGAAAGCGGCATCTCCAGCCCCGAAACAGTCAAACAACTCCGGGCTGCCGGCTTCCGAGGCTTCCTGATAGGGGAAAACTTCATGAAAACACCCGCACCGGGAGAAGCCTTAAAAGAATTTATAACCCAACTAGAGAAATGTTAGGATGAAACAACAATGATTATCAAGGTATGCGGTATGCGCGAGCCCGAAAACATACGCGCCATAGAGCAAGCCGGAGCAGACTGGATGGGCTTCATCTTCTTCCCCCAATCTGCCCGCTACGTATCACATCGTCCGGAATACCTACCGGAACAATGCCACCGGATCGGGGTCTTCGTCAACGAAAGCAGCGAAAACATCCTGCTGAAAGCACAGGAATTCGGTCTGCACCATATCCAGTTGCATGGCAGGGAAACACCGGAACAATGTCGCAAATTAAAAGCAACCGGACTGGGAGTCATTAAAGTTTTTTCCATAGCACAGGAAAGTGACCTGCAATCCGCCGGTTGTTATGAGGGCGTTTGCGATTACTTTCTTTTCGATACTGCCTGCTCCGGATATGGCGGTTCCGGCAAACCCTTCAACTGGAATATCCTGCAAGCCTATCGGGGAAAGACGCCTTTCCTACTGAGTGGCGGTCTCCGTCCCGGCAGTCTTTCCCTTTTGTTGCAATTCAAGCATGAACAATGGGCAGGCATCGACCTGAACAGCGGATTCGAGACCGCTCCGGCTCTGAAAGACGCCGCCGCCGTCCACACATTTATAAACCAATTAAAACAAAAAATACAATGAACAGAATCAACCAGTTATTCAGTACCAAGCAAAAAGACATCCTATCTATTTATTTTTGTGCAGGCTTTCCTACCTTAGAAGGTACGGCAAGCACCATCAAAGTCCTGGAAAAAAAAGGGATTAACATGATTGAAATCGGCATTCCTTTCAGTGACCCGATGGCTGACGGTCCCGTTATCCAGCACGCTGCCACCCGCGCCTTGAAAAACGGCATGACACTGAAGCTCCTTTTCGACCAACTGAAAGATATCCGTAAAGAAGTACAGATTCCGCTGGTGCTGATGGGATATCTCAATCCCATCATGCAATATGGATTCAAGGATTTCTGCCGCACCTGCCGGGAGACGGGAATCGACGGAGTGATTATCCCCGACTTGCCTTTCAAAGATTATATGGAGGAATATCGTTCCATAGCCGAGGAACAAGATGTGAGAATCATCATGCTCATCACTCCGGAAACCAGTGAAGAACGTATCCGCCTGATTGATGAACACACCGACGGTTTTATCTATATGGTATCTTCCGCCGCTATCACCGGTGCTCAAAAAGATTTCAACGCACAGAAACAAGCCTATTTCCAACGCATCGCCGACATGAATTTACGCAATCCCCGCATGATAGGTTTCGGAATTTCCAATAAGCAAACCTTCGAAACCGCATCCGCTCATGCCGCAGGAGCCATCATCGGCAGTAAATTCGTGACCTTGCTGGATGAAGAAGACGGAGATACGGAAAAAGCAGCGGACAAGCTGCTGGAAGCCTTGAAAAACTAACCTTTCACAACTCGTAACATCCTCTTCTTCAAAAATTCACCTGAAAGATCATGGCGATACAAGTGAAAAATATAATACCTTACAGGTATAAGATTATATATCTTGCAGCAGTAAGATCTATAATCTTATACCTGATCTTTCTACTTCTTCCATCCACAGCATCCGGCAGAAGCAGTTATCACCTATAAAGAAAAACATTTTGTTATTTCCCTCTCTTATTTTTGTCATAGTTACACATAATTACTATCTTTGTGCCAAAATTAAACAAGAAAAGCGCATGACACAGAGTGAATATCCTTCCGTTTTGCTAATATACACAGGCGGTACGATCGGCATGATTGAAAATCCTGAGACAGGTGCACTAGAAGCCTTCAATTTCGACCAGTTACAAGACAATGTTCCCGAATTGAAGCGGTTCAACTATCGCATCTCCTCTTACCAGTTCAATCCCCCCATTGACTCTTCGGATATGGAACCTGCCTTGTGGGCCAAGTTAGTCAAGATCATCAAATACAATTATGATAATTTTGACGGGTTCGTCATTCTGCACGGTACAGACACCATGGCATACACCGCTTCAGCGCTCAGCTTCATGCTGGAAAACCTGAGCAAGCCGGTTATCCTGACTGGCAGCCAGCTGCCCATCGGCATGTTGCGCACCGATGGAAAGGAAAATCTGATCACTTCCATAGAAATAGCCGCTGCCAAACATCCGAACGGCACTGCTATTGTACCCGAAGTATGCATCTTCTTCGAAAACCATCTGTTGCGCGGAAACCGTACCACAAAAATCAATGCGGAGAATTTCAATGCGTTCCGTTCATACAATTTCCCTTCGCTGGCAACAGCAGGCATCCACATAAAATATGAATATGACCGTATTCACAAAGCCGATCCCAATCTGCCATTAAAACCACACTATCTTTATGATACCAATGTAATTATACTGACCCTTTTTCCGGGCATCCAGGAAAACATGATCAGCAATATCCTGCATACACCGGGATTACGCGCAGTGGTATTAAAGACCTACGGTTCGGGCAACGCTCCGCAAAAGCCGTGGTTCATCGAACTTCTAAGGGATGCCACCTCACGGGGAATCATCATTGTCAACATCTCCCAATGCTCTACCGGAACAGTGGAAATGGGAAGGTATGAAACCGGGCTCCATCTGCTGGACGCAGGGGTCATCAGCGGCTATGACAGTACGGTGGAATCCGTTCTAACCAAACTGATGTTCCTTTTGGGACACGGAAAAAGTGAAAGAGAAATACGTTACCAAATGAGTATTCCGGTAGCCGGAGAGTTTACGAAATCATAATTTATTGCGTTCCAATTATCATCCGGCGGGATGATTGCAGAATCATTAAAATGGTGTAATCTGCGATGAGAACTTAACGATTTTATAGCATGTAATCTTTTTGTAATATTTGTTTCATCAAATAGTAATAAAAATGCTCCATTTTTGCAATGCTGATCAAAAAAGATTAGTTTTGTAGTATTAAAAAGATGGATATATGAATGATTACCGCATTTTAGTAGTTGACGATGAAGAAGATCTATGCGAGATTCTTAAATTCAATTTAGAAAACGAAGGGTATTTTGTGGACACGGCAAACTCCGCCGAAGAAGCCCTGAAGATGGAACTGACCCAATACAACTTGCTGTTGCTGGATGTGATGATGGGAGAAATATCAGGATTCAAAATGGCGAACATGCTGAAAAAGAATAAAGCTACTGCTTCTATTCCCATTATATTCATTACTGCTAAAGATACTGAAAACGATACCGTAACAGGGTTCAACTTGGGAGCCGACGACTATATCTCGAAGCCATTTTCACTGCGCGAAGTTATAGCACGCGTTAAGGCTGTCCTTCGACGCACCAGCCCTACACAGGGAAAAGAAGCGCAAGAACAATTACAGTACAAAGGGCTTTTAGTCGACATAACCAAGAAGAAAGTCAGCATAGACGGTATAGAAATTTCCCTGACAAAAAAAGAATTCGAAATCCTGTTGCTGTTGTTACAAAACAAAGGCCGCGTATTCTCACGCGAAGATATTCTGGCTAAAGTATGGCAGGAGGAAGTCTATGTGCTGGACCGTACCATTGACGTCAACATTACCCGCCTGCGTAAAAAAATAGGCGAATATGGAAAATGCATCGTCACCCGCCTGGGATACGGATACTGTTTTGAATGCGAATAACCTAACCTGTACCTTTCCATGACTATTAAATTATCCAGCCACGTCCTGTCATTCAACAAGAAACTATTCTTGTCGGTAATTTCCTTATTCATAGCATTCGCCATCTGTTTCATGGCATTCCAATATCGCAGGGAGAAGGAATACAAAATAGAATTGCTGAACACACAACTCCAGAATTACAACGACCGCCTGAATGATTTTCTCCGTGGCAGGGATACACTGAATATTCAACAATTGAACGACTATGTTTGCGAACACACCTTTGAAGATCTACGCGTGACACTGATCAACAAGAATGGTACTGTAATTTATGACAATCTGGAAAAAGATCCCAGCCACTTCGAGAACCACCATAACCGTCAGGAAATAAAAGAAGCCATCATTTATGGCAGCGGCTACTCCATTAACAGACAATCGGAAAGCCTGGGCGGTGAATTTTTCTATTCGGCAAAGTATTATCCTAATCTGGACTATATCATTCGTTCAGCCCTTCCCTATAATGTCAGTCTGATGAGACACCTGAAAGCAGACTCTCATTATGTATGGTTCACACTGATAATCAGCCTGATATTAATAATTGTGTTCTACCGATTCACACATAAATTGGGAATGTCTATCACCAAATTGCAACAATTCGCCATGAAAGCCGACCGCAATGAACCGATAGACACTGATATGCAGGATACCTTTCCCAAAAACGAACTGGGCGAAATATCCCAACATATCATCCAGATTTACAAACGTCTGCATCAGGCAAAAGAAGATTTATATATCGAACGCGAGAAACTGATCACCCATCTCCAGATCTCGCACGAAGGCTTAGGCGTATTCAACCACCGCAAAGAAGAGATTCTGGTAAATAATCTGTTCACACAATACGCCAACCTTATCTCGGACAAAAATCTGAGTTCTACGGAAGAGATCTTCTCCATCCCCGAATTGCAGCCCATCACCCGTTTCATTACAAAAAACAAGGAACGCAGTATCGGCAAAGAAGAGAAACGGATGTCATTGAACATAGACAAAAACGGACGTATCTTTGCCGTGGAATGCATTATCTTTCAAGATGACAGCTTTGAAATCTCCATCAATGACATCACTCAGGAAAAGGAACAGGCACTTCTGAAAAAACAGCTGACACAGAATATCGCCCACGAATTGAAAACCCCTGTAAGCAGCATACAGGGATATCTGGAAACCATAGTAAACAATCCTACCCTGCCCCGTGAGAAAATCAATGCTTTCCTGGAGAGAAGCTATGCACAAAGTAACCGGCTGGCACATCTGTTACGGGATATCTCCGTACTTACCCGCATGGAAGAAGCTCCGAACATGATCGAAACAGAACCGGTAAACCTCACCACCATGATGCGGAATATCCTGAACGAAGTAACTTTGGAACTGGAAGAAAAGCAGATCACAGCCCACAATATGCTGCCTGAAGGACTGACCATACAAGGCAATTCTTCCCTGCTATACTCCATCTTCCGGAATCTGACAGACAACGCCATTGCATACGCAGGAACTCATATTTCCATAACCATCCGCTGTTTCCGTGAAGACGAACGTTTTTATTATTTCAGTTTCTCGGACACAGGCGTAGGAATAGGACCCGAACATCTAAGCCGTTTGTTCGAGCGTTTCTATCGGGTGGACAAAGGACGTTCACGCAAATTGGGCGGTACCGGACTGGGACTAGCTATTGTAAAAAACGCAGTCATTCTGCATGGCGGAACAATCTTCGCTAAAAATACCCCCGGTGGAGGTCTGGAATTCATATTTACATTGAGTAAAGAATAAGAGGATACAAGAGCCTGTTTCTAAATTTTCTTCAAAATTTAAACAGGCTCCAAAAAATAAAGAAAGATAATTGTTTTCTTAAATATAAACTGTATCTTTGCGGTGCATCGGTTCATTTATCTCCCCTCCGAGGTGAATGATTAAAAGGGAATCAAGGTGAGAATCCTGAACAGTCCCGCTGCTGTATGTTTCACTAAACGCATAAGCAAAATGCCAATAACCACTGGGATAATTTCCGGGAAGGTGCTTATAGCGGAAACGAGTCAGAAGACCTGCCTGTGCATTTATCAAATCTGAAGCTTTCGAGGAAAGAGCTTGGAACACTGAACGTAAGGGATGCCTTTAAACACATCCGCTATTTTCTCCGTTTCACTGTCCGGAAAAGAATATCAGGTAAAAAGAAAATTTATTTTAAAGTAAACTCTGCCAAGTTTATTTGGAGTGCTCAGCCGAAGTGATTCGCCTGAGCATTATTTTATAATCCAAGTCAATACAAAATCGGGATGAGTGACATAACGGACCCGATAACGTTCCTGCCGGCCTGTACGATATTCGCATGCCTCGAACTCCCCCTCTTCCGACAAGCTGAAAGGAAAAATACGAAGATGACGAATGAAATCCACCTCCTCTACTCCCATCAGTTTGAACAGTGCCTCCTTGGCCGACCAATGGAGCAATAAAGCATAAACTTCATCTCCTTCCATCATTGCGGGTTCTTCATCGGAACGAATAAAACGGGAAGCTACTTTCCGCACTCTGGTTCCATACTGCTCTATATCCATTCCCACCTCACAGGAAGAATGAAGCGCCACCGCCACATAACCGCGAGTATGCGAGATGCTGATATACCGGCTTCCATCCTTTAGATAAGGCCTTCCCGAAGAGTAATAAGCTATCTCCTTTTCTTCTCCACACAAAGCCTTCAGCAGCACACGTACCGACAACCATTCATGCTTCCGTTTTTCGGAAAGAACAGCCAATTTCTCCCTATACCAGTCTTTATGCTCCAATGATGCCAGCAGTTGTTCCGTTGTTTCATCAGACTTCCATATTCCAAGCAGAAACTCCCCTTCGCTATAAGTACGGTATAAAGGCATAATAAAATCTATTTCTTTTCTTCTTCCACGGAGCTGGAAGAGTCAACGATAACTTTTACTTTCAAAATGCGGCGCGTATTCATTTCAAGTACCTCAAAATGATAATTCCCATAATCTAACCGCTCGTGCAATACAGGAAACTCCCCTTTTATTTCCAGCAACAAACCAGCCAAAGTGTCCGCATCTCCTTCCACTTTCTCGAAAAGAGCGGGATCAGCTTTCATAATCTTATAAAAATCGGACAGCAAGGTTTTTGCCTCGAATATATAGGTACGGTCATTCAGTTTCACATACGTACGCTCTTCATCATCGTATTCATCATTAATCTCTCCTACAATCTCCTCGATGATATCCTCCATTGTAACAATGCCCGAAGTACCTCCAAACTCATCGACAACGATGGCAATATGGATCTTGTTCGCCTGAAAATCACGCAAAAGATCATCAATCATCTTCGTTTCAGGTACAAAGTAAGCAGGACGGACCAATGTCTGCCAACGAAAGTTGTCGCCCTTGCCCAAATGAGGAAGCAAATCCTTTATATAAAGAATCCCCTTTATATTATCCCGCGATTCGGCATATACCGGAATACGGGAATAGGCATTTTCCACAATACATTTCAACACATCGGAATAAGGAGTATTGATTTCCAAGTCCACCATATCCAGCCGGGAAGTCATCACTTCCTTAGCCGTTTCCTCACCAAAACGGATAATACCTTCCAAAATATTGCTTTCCTCTGAAATCTCACTCTTGTCCGTCAGTTCCAAAGCCTGTGAAAGCTCATCGACAGAAATATTATAATTCCTTTTTGCCACACATCTGTTCACCAAAAAGGAAGAACGGACCAGCAATGCCGACAAAGGTGAAAAGAATTTCTTTAAAAAAGAAATGACAGGAGCTGCCTTACGGCAAAACTTCAACGTGTTCTGTGCCGAATAAATTTTAGGCATGATTTCACCGAAAAGCAACAGCAGAAAAGTAAGGACAACCGTTATTAGCAGGAATTCCAGAATCACGGAATTTCCAAAGTGTATGGTGCTGGCAAAAAAGTAATTGCACAGCATGATAATGGTTACATTGACAAAATTATTAGAGATAAGAATAGTCGCTAACAAGCGTTCGGAATCATTCAGCAGGGCGCTGATACGTCTGTCCGAAGTATGTTTTCCTTCCTCTATCTCACTTAAATCAACAGGTGAAAGGGAAAAGAAAGCTATTTCCGAAGCAGACACAAAGCCTGAGGCATACAACAATAAAACAGCTAACAAGATAGCTATGATAGCTCCCATGGTAGGAGCCGTTACGGTTACACCGTCAAATAAATCCGCCAAGCGGCATAAATACGAGTCAGGGTCCAAGGAATCTGGTTTTAGTTAAACATCAAGTTCTCTTAATTAAAAAGGTAAATCGTCTGTCAGGCTATTATCCGAGCCTTGCTGTTGCTGCGGAGCCGTTTGTGCAGACACCTGCTGCCGGGATACCGCTTGTGCCTGCGGTACATATCCTGTACCCGGTTGCTGCGAGGTATTACGCGGGGTCAGCATCTCCATATTATCAGCAAAAATCTCGACAATGGTGCGTTTTATGCCATTCTGGTCATCGTATGAACGGCTGCGGATTTTCCCTTCTATGTAGAGTTTGTCGCCCTTACGGACATATTTTTCCGCAGTTTGGGCCAGTCCTCTCCATAACACGATATTATGCCATTCCGTACGTTCGGGAACCTGTGTTCCATTCTGCAACGTATAGGCACGATCGGTGGTGGCCAACGAGAAAGTGGCAACGGCAATGCCGGTATCCAAATATCTCACATCAGGGTCCTTTCCTACATTTCCAATCAAAATGACTTTATTTACTGACATTCTATTATTCCTTTTTAATTATTAGGCTCCAAAATTAGCGAAAAAAACTGATTCACCAAACGCGATACGGCAAATTTATGCAAATCTTCCACGCTTATTCTCTGATACTTCGCGAAAGAAGCCGAATTCTCAGGGAGAATCACTTCATAAAAATTTGCGTAAATCACCCGGTGGGATAACACGTGCTTCACCCCTTTCCGCACCAGCCGCACTATGGGCTCCTCTCCCCCGGCCAGCATCCCTCGAAACTGTGGCGATGCATACAGTTCCTCTTCCGTCCACTCACGATCCGTTTCTATCAAAGGCGGTTCATACAAATTTTTCCATATATCATTTCCGCTGCGCTTATGTATAAAGGTATACGCGCCCATGCGTACATATATATAATTAAAATAACGATTAGTCACCTTGTTTTTATGTTGCTTCACAGGCAAAGAGCCGGCAATCCCCTTCAGACGCGCCACACAAGAATCGTTTAGCGGACAAAACAGGCAGTCGGGCGCTACCGGAGTACACTGCAAAGCTCCAAAATCCATGATAGCCTGGTTGTAGAGACCAGGGCGCTCACGGTCCAGCAACTCATCGGCAACCCGGACAAACAGTTTCTTTCCTTCCGCCGAATCAATGGGGGTATCAATGCCCAACCAACGGGACAGCACCCGATACACATTACCGTCCACCACTGCGTATGGCATACCGTAAGCAAATGAACAAATAGCCGCTGCTGTATATTCTCCCACTCCTTTCAAAGCACGCACCCCAGTGTATGTTACAGGAAATCCTCCTGCCTCTGCCATCCTTCTGGCCGCAGCATGCAAATTTCTCGCACGGGAATAATACCCCAGCCCCTGCCAATATTTCATCACCTCATCCTCATCGGCTGCCGCCAGTGCGAACACATCAGGAAAACGGGCCACAAAACGTTGATAGTAATCATATCCCTGAACCACACGAGTTTGTTGTAGAATAATCTCCGAGATCCATATCAAATAAGGATTTTTTGTCCTTCTCCACGGCAAATCACGCCCGTTTTCCCTATACCAATCTATCAATTTTCTGCTAAAATTCTCCATATCAGTATTATATAAAAGTGCATTCTATGCAATATTTCCGCAAAAGTAAACCAAGAAAATGGAAGAAGATGCTTTTTTTAGGAAATTTATTCTGAATATATTTCTTAAAGAGGGAGAAAAGCTATATATTTGCAGTCCAAAAAATTAAGATATAAGTATAACAATAATTATTTAGCGAAATGACTAAAGCAGATATCGTAAACGAAATTACGAAAAATACCGGTATTGACAAGGTGACAGTGTTAACCACACTTGAGGCTTTCATGGATACAGTAAAGGATTCATTATCTAAAGAAGAAAATGTGTACCTGCGTGGTTTTGGAAGTTTTGTAGTGAAGAAAAGAGCTCAGAAGACTGCTCGCAACATTTCAAAGAACACTACAATCATTATTCCGGAGCACAATATTCCGGCATTTAAACCAGCTAAGACATTTACATTATCAGTAAAGAAATAATAAACAAGAGTATTAACCCATAAAATTTGAAGCTATGCCAAGCGGAAAGAAGAAAAAAAGACACAAAATGTCTACTCACAAGCGTAAAAAAAGACTAAGAAAGAACAGACATAAAAGCAAAAAATAATTTGTAGTCTGTCTGTGACGACAAATAAAGAACAAACCTTGCAAAGCAACAAAAGTCTTTCAGGTTTGTTCTTTGTTTAATGAGAAAAGTGAACAATTTAAAAATACAAAAGTGACAAGCGAACTAGTAGTAGACGTACAACCCAAAGAGATTTCCATCGCACTCCTTGAAGATAAAGCGTTGGTGGAATTTCAGAAAGAAGGGAGAAGTGCTTCCTTCAATGTGGGAAATATGTATTTGGGACGGGTAAAGAAACTAATGCCCGGCCTTAATGCCTGTTTCGTGGATGTCGGCTTTGAAAAAGATGCTTTTCTTCATTATCTAGACCTAGGTCCTCAATTTCATTCTTATCAGAAGTATCTGAAGCAAGTTTTAAGCGACCGTAAAAAACTTTTTCCCATCACAAAAGCTACTATGCTGCCTGATATTGAAAAGGAAGGAACGGTTTCAACCACCCTCCAGCAAGGTCAGGAAGTTATTGTGCAGATTGTAAAGGAACCTATCTCGACCAAGGGCCCCAGACTAACCTGCGAATTGTCATTCGCCGGACGTTATTTGGTATTAATCCCTTTCAACGATAAGGTTTCGGTATCACAAAAAATTAAATCGAGCGAAGAACGCGCCCGTCTGAAACAGTTATTGCAAAGCATCAAACCGAAAAACTTCGGAGTGATTGTACGCACCGTAGCGGAAGGCAAAAGGGTGGCCGAGCTTGATGCAGAGCTTAAAGTCTTGCTGAAACATTGGGAAGAAACAATCACTAAAGTACAGAAGGCTCCCAAACTGCCGGCATTGGTATACGAAGAGACCAGCCGTACAGTGGCCATGTTGCGCGATCTTTTCAATCCGTCTTATGAGAACATCTATGTGAACGATGAAACAGTGTTCCATGAGATTAAGGATTATGTATCACTTATCGCCCCTGAACGAGCCGAAATCGTAAAACTGTACAAGGGTCAGCTTCCCATATTCGACAATTTCGGTATTACCAAACAAATCAAATCCTCTTTCGGGAAAACCATTTCGTATAAAAGTGGAGCTTACCTGATTATTGAACACACAGAAGCACTTCATGTAGTGGATGTCAATAGTGGAAACCGCTCCAAATCTGCCAACGGGCAGGAGGCTAACGCACTGGATGTAAACCTGGGTGCCGCCGACGAACTGGCACGCCAGTTAAGATTGCGTGATATGGGTGGTATTATCGTGGTTGACTTCATTGATATGAATCTAGCAGAGAACCGGCAGAAACTGTACGAACGTATGTGCCAAAACATGCAGAAAGACAGAGCAAAACATAACATTCTGCCCCTCAGTAAATTTGGATTGATGCAAATTACCCGCCAACGCGTGCGTCCTGCCATGGATGTCAACACGAATGAAACCTGTCCCACCTGCTTCGGGAAAGGTAGCATAAAGCCATCCATCCTTTTTACGGATACTTTGGAGAGTAAGATTGACTACCTGGTCAACAAATTGAAGATAAAGAGATTTACGCTGTACATCCATCCGTACATCGCAGCATATGTGAATCAGGGTCTGGTTTCCCTGAAGCGCAAATGGCAAATGAAATACGGATTCGGAATAAAGATTATCCCAGACCAAAGTCTGGCCTTCCTGCAATATCGGTTCACCGATGTTCACGGTGAGGAGATAGACATGAAAGAGGAAATCGAAATCAAGTAAAAGAAAAGGGAGTGATAAAAAATGTCACTCCCTTTCTTTATTTCACGACTCTAATATGCAAGGCTTGATTTCGAAGTTTCACAAGCTCAAACACCAGTCACATTCTGCCGATTATAACTCACCCAACCATCACAAAGCTGGCAAAACAAAAGCACATCCGTTGCCCCTATTCTATTTGCCTTGCTTATAGTCTTTCACTATTCCCTCCGCAATCCAATTTGCCAATGCCTGACGGTTATTCTTCAGAACCAGCCGTTGTTGGTCACGCTTGTTCCGAATATTTCCCAACTCCAAAAACACCGCTACGGGAGTCGTATTACGCAATACATACAAATTACGTTCACTCACCGTTCCGCGAAAGCCACGGTTTGGCTGATGCTTGTCATATTTCCTATCAAAGGTACGGTGCAAGTTATTGGCCAACCGCCTACCCTTCGTACTTTTAGGAGCGTTATAAAAAAACACATCTGTCTGCTGTCCCTTACTGCGACTGTCCACATGAATAAATACAGCTCGTTTGTAACTGCTCTTATCTTTCCGATACAGTTTATTCACCCAGTCACAACGTTGCTTCAAACGAGCCACCTGATTCAAGGGAATAGGATCTCCCATGCAAGTTTCACGTTTACTGTTTGCCAGGACATGACCGTCACGAATACCATCTTTCTTATCTTGAATGATAATATGCACCTTCGCACCGCGTGACAACAACTCACGTGCCAACCGCAGAATAATATCGTATGCATACTCATCCTCATGCAACTGACGCCCCTGATAGATACCGATGGCCCCAGGATCGGGACCTCCGTGACCACTCACCAAATAAAAACAAGCTCCGCTTAGTTCATTGGATGTAATCTGATAGGTAGCATATTCCTTTCCAAATAATGCCTCTTTGCCGGTACGAGGCTTTTTCTTCGCCAGAAGCGGTGATAGAACAAAAAATAAAAACGTGACAAATAGTACCGATCCTCTCATTATCTGTTATTTTTCTCCCAACATTTCATCTATCTTCTTGCACAAAGAAGAGAATTCTTCTTCATTGTACAAACGGGTCAGCATTACAATCTTGCCCGTTTTGTCAATCAATACATTACGGGTGATGCCCGCTTTACGGTCTGCATATCTGGCAAAAATATCAGCTCCCGGATCAAGAGCCAACGGATAGGTCACGCCGGTACGTTTGGCAAAAGCCACTACGGTTTCCAAAGGTTCGTCCCGATCCACTCCAAAGAGAGCAAACGCTTTATTATCCTTATGTTTCAACCAGATATCTTTTTCAATAAAAGGCATCTCTTTTCGGCAAACTCCACACCAACTGGCAGTGAACTGAAGCATCACCACCTTGCCACGCAAATCAGAGAGTTTCACTTTCTGTCCGTCTGTCAGTTCCATTTCAAAATCGGGAGCCATATCCCCTACCTTTACTATATAACCGGCATTATCAGGAGTAACCTGTTGTGCCTTCACCGGCTGGTTCAGCAAACATGCGCAAACCAGCAACATCAGACTCATAAACTTCTTCATCGTTCTTCTCTTATTTTTATATATTCGCTACAAAGATAGGCTATTCCATCATTTTTTCGTAATTTTGGCACCCAAAATAACTACCAACTTATCAAGAAGATGAATATTTTTTGGGATACAATCACTCATTACAATGCGGGTACCTGGATTTATCAAGTTATTATCACCCTTATCGGCATTATTTTAACCTGTTCTCTATTCAAAAGCCCCACAAAAAAAATAAAAGTAGCGATGAAGTTATATCTCATATTCTTGAATGTATGGATAGCTTCCGTGTATTACATGATTTATTGTGAACCAAGAAGTTACAACAATGCTTTGGCAGGATTTTGGGGAATCATGGCCATCTTCTGGATTTATGACCTGAAAGTAAACTACACCCCTTTTGACCGGACTCACAAACATACCGCACTAGCCGTCCTGCTTTGTATGTTGCCATTGGCCTATCCACTCTTCTCCATTATAAGGGGGATGAGCTTTCCCATGATGACCTCACCTGTAATGCCTTGTTCGGTAGCGGTTTTCACCATCGGACTGCTGCTGGCATTTTCCAAACGAGTCAATATCTTTCTCGTCATGTTTCTCTGCCACTGGGCACTGATCGGTTTCACCAAAACTTACTTTTTCCATATTCCCGAAGATTTTCTGCTGGCAAGTTCGGCTGTACCGGGCCTTTATCTGTTCTTTAAAGAATACACAGCTTCCCATCTGCATACTTCCACCCTTTTCCGTGCCCGTATGATTAATCTCGCCCTGATTATTGCCTGCGGTGCAATCGGAGTGCTGTTCATGATATCTATGGTGTGCGAACTGGCTCAAGAACAGGCTTTATCGAAATAAAAACACGTCTTAATGAGGTACTTTGCAAAATCTTTCGTATTTTTGCCAACAAATTGAGTTAATGTTTTAACAGGATGAACGTATTAGAACTAAGTGAACAGGAGATTATCAGACGAAACAGTCTGAATGAATTGCGCGCTATGGGCATCGAGCCATACCCCGCAGCTGAGTATGTAACCAATGCATTTTCTACAGATATAAAAGCTGAGTTCAAGGATGATGAGGAACCTCGCAAAGTATCGGTAGCCGGACGTATGATGAGCCGCCGTGTGATGGGTAAAGCTTCATTTATCGAATTACAGGATTCAAAAGGCCGTATCCAGGTGTATATCACCCGTGATGACATCTGCCCGGATGAAAACAAAGAAATGTACAACACTGTGTTCAAACGTCTGCTGGACCTTGGTGACTTTATCGGTATAGAAGGATTCGTATTCAGAACCCAAATGGGTGAAATCAGTATCCACGCTAAAAGACTGACCGTACTGTCCAAGTCTATCAAACCGCTTCCTATTGTAAAATACAAAGACGGAGTCGCTTACGACAAGTTTGAAGACCCTGAACTGCGTTATCGCCAACGTTATGTTGACCTTGCTGTGAATGAAGAGATAAAAGATATCTTCATCAAGCGCAGTAAAGTATATAGCTCTATGCGCGAATATTTCAACTCAAAAGGTTATATGGAAGTGGAAACCCCGATTCTGCAATCCATTGCCGGCGGAGCAGCCGCACGTCCATTCATAACTCACCACAACGCACTGGATATGCCGCTGTACATGCGTATTGCCAGTGAGTTGTACCTGAAAAGACTAATTGTAGGTGGTTTCGAAGGAGTGTATGAAATAGGTAAGAACTTCCGTAACGAAGGAATGGACCGCACGCACAATCCTGAATTTACCTGCATGGAAATATATGTTGCCTACAAGGACTATAACTGGATGATGGAATTTACAGAAAAAATGATTGAAAAAATCTGTCTGGATGTAAACGGCACCACTCAAGTAAAAGTAGGCGACAACATCATTGACTTCAAAGCCCCGTACAAACGTGTCACCATGCTGGACTCTATCAAGGAACACACCGGCTATGATCTGACAGGCATGAACGAAGAACAGATACGAGAAGTTTGCCAGAAACTCAATATGGAGATTGACGACACAATGGGCAAAGGCAAACTGATCGATGAAATCTTCGGAGAATTCTGCGAAGGTACTTACATCCAGCCGACTTTCATCACCGACTATCCGAAAGAAATGTCTCCGCTGACAAAGATACACCGCAGCAATCCGGATTTGACCGAGCGTTTCGAGCTGATGGTGAACGGCAAGGAACTGTGTAATGCATACTCCGAATTGAACGACCCGATTGACCAGTTGGAACGTTTCGAAGAACAAATGAGACTGAGCGAAAAAGGAGATGATGAAGCTATGATTATTGACAAAGACTTCGTCCGTGCGCTGGAATACGGTATGCCCCCCACTTCGGGTATGGGAATCGGTATGGACCGTCTGACGATGCTGATGACCGGACAGTCTACCATTCAGGAAGTATTGTTCTTCCCCCAGATGCGTCCCGAAAAGATTACTCCGAAAGACACTCCTGCCAAATTTATGGAACTGGGAATTTCAGAAGACTGGGTTCCTGTCATTCAGAAAGCAGGCTATAACCTGGTGAGCGATATGAAAGAAGTGAATCCGCAGAAGCTGCATATGGACATTTGCGGAATCAACAAAAAATATAAATTGGAACTAACCAATCCTACGGTGGACGAAGTTGCCGGATGGATTGCGAAAATTGAGAATTGAGAATTTAAAGATTGAGAATTATTCCAATTGTCAATTATCCATCATAAATAATAAGCATGAAATTGCCCGGTAAAATAGCGATAATGGGTGGTGGCAGCTGGGCCACGGCTATTGCAAAAATAGTCTTGGCTCAGGCTGAATCAATCAACTGGTATATGCGCCGCGACGACCGAATTGAAGAATTCAAACGTTTGGGACATAATCCGGCTTATCTGACAAGTGTGCGCTTTGAAATAAAGAACATCAACTTCTCTTCAGATATCAACAAGATAGTAAAGGAATCGGATACCCTAATATTCGTTACCCCCTCTCCCTATCTGAAAAGCCACCTGAAAAAGCTGAAAACCAAAATAAAGGACAAGTTCATTGTCACTGCTATCAAGGGTATCGTCCCTGACGAGAACCTGATTGTTTCCGATTATTTTCATCAGGTATACGGTGTTCCCGAAGAGAATATAGCCGTCATTGCAGGTCCGTGCCACGCAGAAGAAGTAGCCTTGGAGCGTCTTTCCTATCTGACTATCGGATGTAAAGACATTGACAAGGCGAAGATATTCGCCCGGCAGCTGGCCGGACATTACATAAAAACTTCTGTAAGCCCGGATGTGGCAGGTATAGAATACGCTTCGGTATTGAAGAATATTTATGCTATCGCCGCTGGAATTTGCAGCGGTCTGAAATATGGCGACAATTTTCAGGCTGTATTGATTTCAAATGCCATTCAAGAGATGAACCGCTTCCTGAATACCGTACATCCCGTAGAGCGTTCTATTGATGATTCCGCTTATCTGGGTGACTTGTTGGTTACCTCCTATTCCAATTTCAGCCGGAACCGCGTATTCGGAACCATGATTGGTAAAGGTTATTCCGTAAAAAGCGCACAGATAGAAATGGAAATGATTGCCGAAGGATACTACGGAACGAAATGTATCAAGGAGCTAAACAAGCACTTGCACGTGAACATGCCTATCGTAGATGCCGTTTATAATATTTTATATGAGCGCATCTCGCCCATGATTGAGATTAAATTATTAACTGATTCATTCAGATAAAATATCAGATACAATGAAGAATATTAGTTTAAACATCGACAAAGTAGCCGGTTTTGTTTCTAAGGAAACAATCGCTGCTTACGAACCTCAGGTGAAAGCCTGCATGGAAACATTGGAAAACGGTACAGGTAAAGGTAATGACTTCTTGGGTTGGTTGCATTTGCCATCGTCTATAACAGCCGAACATTTGGCTGACTTGAAAGCTACTGCCCAGGTTCTGCGCGACAACTGCGAAGTAGTAGTCGTAGCAGGTATCGGTGGAAGCTATCTGGGAGCACGTGCCGTAATAGAAGCTTTATCCAATAGTTTCCAATGGTTGAAAGCAAAACAAGACGGACCCGTCATCGTTTTTGCAGGCCACAATATCGGCGAAGATTACTTGTTCGAGTTGACTGAATACTTGAAGGACAAAAAGTTCGGTGTAATTAATATTTCCAAGTCTGGTACTACTACAGAAACCGCCTTAGCTTTCCGTTTACTGAAAAAACAGTGTGAAGACCAGCTTGGCAAGGAAATGGCGAAGAAAGTGATTGTTGCCGTTACAGATGCCAAAAAGGGTGCCGCACGTGTTACAGCCGACAAGGAAGGATATCAGACTTTCATTATCCCCGATAATGTAGGCGGTCGTTTCTCTGTCCTTACTCCAGTAGGTTTGCTGCCTATCGCAGTGGCAGGATTTGACATTGAGAAACTAGTGGAAGGCGCACGCACGATGGAAACAATATGTGGTCCGGCTACTCCGTTTGCCGAAAATCCTGCCGCTGTTTATGCTGCCACCCGCAATGAATTGTATAAAGACGGAAAGAAGATTGAGATTTTGGTAAACTTCAATCCCAAACTGCACTATATGAACGAATGGTGGAAACAATTGTACGGTGAATCCGAAGGTAAGGATGGCAAAGGTATTTATCCGTCTGCCGTCGACTTCTCTACCGATCTCCATTCTATGGGACAGTGGATTCAGGAAGGTGAACGTACTATCTTCGAAACAGTTATCTCTATCGAAAACCCGGAACATACGCTTCAAGTTCCTTCGGACAGCGAAAATTTGGATGGCTTGAATTTCTTGGCAGGAAAGCGTGTAGACGAAGTGAACAAGATGGCAGAACTAGGTACTCAGCTGGCACACGTTGACGGTGGTGTACCCAATATGCGACTGATTGTACCCGAACTGAATGAATACTACCTGGGAGAAATCATCTATTTCTTTGAAAAAGCTTGTGGTATCAGCGGTTATTTGCTGGGAGTAAATCCGTTCAACCAACCGGGCGTGGAAGCATACAAGAAAAATATGTTTGCTTTGTTGAATAAACCGGGATACGAAGAAGAGTCTAAAGCTATCCAAGCTAGATTATAATATCAAGAACCTATTCAGAATGCCATTTATCAATGTCATTCCGAATAACAGTGAAGAATCTGAAAGCATCCACCAAATGCTTGCAGATTCTTCACTTTATTCCAATCCAACGGTCACACCTTTGGAAGTAATAACTATACATTTATTCTATGTTTAAAGAAGCGATAAATAACTATCTTCATACTCATGGATACGAATCCATCGACTTGAAAGCCGTATTATTCGATATGGACGGCGTGCTGTTCGACTCCATGCCCAACCATGCTGAGTCATGGCATAAAATAATGAAACGCTTCGGTTTCGGCCTCAGCCGAGAAGAAGCTTATATGCACGAAGGGCGTACCGGTGCATCTACGATCAATATAGTAAGTCGTCGGGAACGTGGGCATGATGCTACTGAAGAAGAAATAAAAGCTATCTACCAAGCCAAAACTGAAGAATTCAACAAATGCCCCAAAGCAGAACGGATGCCCGGCGCACTGGAAGTATTGACTAAAATAAAGAGTGAAGGACTGACTCCGATGGTAGTAACCGGTTCGGGACAAACTTCGTTATTGGACCGATTGAATCATAATTTTCCGGGCATATTCCAAGCCAACTTAATGGTTACCGCCTTTGATGTGAAATATGGGAAACCAAATCCGGAACCATATCTGATGGCCCTAAAGAAAGGCGGCTTTAAACCCAATGAAGCGTTAGTAATAGAAAATGCACCACTAGGTGTACAGGCGGGAGTTGCAGCCGGTATTTTTACCATCGCCGTGAATACAGGACCATTGCACGACAATGTGTTACTGAATGAAGGAGCGAATTTACTTTTTCATTCCATGCCCGATTTCAATAAAAATTGGGAAACACTACAATCTGCATTAAAACAAGATTAAATTTTGCAAGAATTCTTCACAATCAATAAAAAAGAGCTCCTTGCTTTCACCTAGATGAAAAACAAGGAGCTCATATTATATAAAAAATCACAGCCTATCAAAATACCTGAACCTACTTTAAAACTTTGCGTAACCAAGGAATAACCAGTTCGTTTTTAAAATAATGAGAAGGGGGATCTACATTGACCGCTTCGAAATAGGTCTTTGAATCCAGTCCTTCATCAAGGTGCTCCACATCTTTTCTAACTGCCTTATCAGCAAACTTCGGATAATGATGAAACTCCGCATTTTCCGGTTTTCCACTAGCAGCATAAGCAGATTGTACCAAACGGAAATCACGGTCCAACCCTCCCTCTGTAAAAATGATAGGACGAGGAGCTAATGACGCAACAACATCTGGAAAATTAAAATACCTCCAATAACCAGGTATCAGATGACGGATAGAATTTGGAAAAGGACGTCTGTTTTCCTTGTCAGGTTTAGTCATTACAACGGCACGTTCCTGAGTCTGGCATAGAAAATCATTGTACACAAAAGCATAAATATCCTTATCCAACACCCCCAAGACCATCATCGGTTCTGTACCTAATGAGAATCCGCTAATCACAATCCTGTCCTTTCGGATATAAGACTGGGCTTTCATCCAATTCAGCACCTGCATATCCAGATAAGAAGTATACCCTAGCCAACTCCATCCCAGTTCAAGCAAAAAACGGGAAACAACATCATAGTCATAATTCCATCCTTTATCATAACATTCCAAATCGGAGGCTTCTCCGGCAGCGGCATTATCCACCGCTACCGCCACATAACCTTCTTTAACCATATTCAAAGCCATACTTACTTTGGGATTATTATAATCCTCAGTTAACTTATCACAGATGCCGGGCTCACCAACCAATCCTTCTTTGGTCCTTCCGGACCCCGGAATGCACAAAACTCCGGGTACTGCACCCTTCAAATGTTCCGGTTTCAAAACCAGAAAAGTGGAAACTGACTTTGGAAAAGGATAGAACTCCCATTTCTCTAAAATATATCCCTCTTTTTTTTCCGTTTTCACACAGACAGGAGACGGTTGTCTCTTTATCTCGGGAAACTTCATGATCTCCACCATCGCAGCACGCACTCCATCCTGCCATTGCGTAAATTCCTGTGCGGACATACCGGAACGGTAAGCATATTGGGGATGTGTATCTTTCAACATCTCATGAACAATGGCATAAGTACTTAGTAACCGTCCATCCCCACGATCTGATTTCACAACTGCATGCTTCTCAGGTTGGTAATTCTGAGAATTACCAACCATACATAAGCTGCATACAGATACTAAAAAGAGCAATCTTTTCATTATCATCATATTATCTCACTATTATTCATACCCCGGAGTCTGCTTGATTTCCGGATCTCCATTCAAAACTTCCACATTAACAGGCCACAACATCATATACGCCTTATCCTCTGTTAATATAGGCAATGAACTTCCATAATGCGCTTTAACAGAAAAGACAAAAGGTTTTCCGTTGGAATCACGTAAACGCAATAAATCAAACCAGCGGCTTCCCTCACCTACAAACTCTTTATCACGTTCCTGCAAAATAGCCCACTCATTATCCGCATAATCTCCTGCAATATATTTATGTTGTTCAAATTTATCACCATAAGCACGCTTACGTACCTCATTTATATATGCAGCACATTTATCCGGAGCTCCCAACCCGTTTTCACACTCGGCCAGCATCAACAAAACATCAGCATATCTATATACCGGTACATCTGAATCATAATAATGAGTTCCTCCATCCGTATGTCCCATCAGTTTTTTCCAACAAGCGCCACGAGTCTTTCCTTCGAACATATATTGAAAGAAAGTAGCATCCAAACGAGTATCTTCCTTATCATAAATCTCAATAAACGGCACTTTATACTCATAACGTAATGGTCCGGCTGTCAATAGCTTCAACGGATCCGGACCATATTTATTTCCATCCAAGTCCGTAGCATTGGTAAACAAGGCTACATTATAGAACCAGTTCGCCCCCCAATTGGTCAATTCATTCTTATTAAAACACAGAGCGAAAATGATCTCTTTATTCTTCTTCCCTTCCGGAGTCCATAAATCCGCAAAGTTTGGAAGCAGTTCGAATTGTTGGTTCACCAAATTCAATAAAGCCTTCTTTGCTGTCAACAAGTCACTGTTATTAGGATCTACGGCAGTCAGAGTAGCTATATGATCTCCTGCAATATCATCATCTGGTAATCCTGTAGTGACTTTGGCAGACCACATATATATCTTGGCCTTCAAAAGTTCCGTTGCATGATAAGACCATTCATATTGGTTGGACATCTTCTTATCCGACTCATTGAAGAAAGCTTCGGATTTATTAATATCTTCTTTGATAAACTCCAACGTTTCCTCCGGAGTAGAACGAGCCTTATATAATTGCGTAATATCAATGCTACCCTCGGTAACTTTCGGTTCCGTCTCTAACGGCACACCACCAAATGTTCGATAAAGATAGAAATAGTAATATGCACGCAAGCCATAAGCCTGTCCCAAATAAAATGATTTCTCCGTTCCAGTCAGATAATCAATTTCTTTATCTACATTTCTGATAAACAAATTTATATGCATGATATTTGGGTACACCTCATACCAATCATCGATACCGGTATTATCTTTCGTAAGCAGATTATTAGTCATAGGCGGACCATATACCCCCTCACCCATAGAAGTAACATCACTTATCAGAATCTCACTTCTGAACTCTCCCAATGTGACAGGCATCTGATATTTATCTCTTAAATCGGCATGAATACCAGTCATAAACATTTCTACCTGAGACTTCTGATTCCAAAAATCATTAGAGCCATAATAATCTTCAGGAGACAGGTCCAACGCATCACAAGCAGACAATACCATCATCCCACTCAACAATATGCTATAAAATATTTTCTTCATAATCCTTCCTATTTATTAGAATGTAACATTTAAACCCAAAACAACTGTTCTAGGGAGGGGATATCCTCCATTCTGACTGACACCATATTCGGGGGTCGCCATATTTTTGGCTGCTGTAATATATCCCAAATTCTGTGCTGTTACAGAAACATCCACCTTGCTCAAACCGGATTTATGAATCCAACTCTGAGGCAAGGAATACGACAGGCTTATTTCACGAAAAGCCAAATAATCGCCACGATAACAATTAATGTCCGATATTCTGTCATAATTACGTTTGCCCAAAAAGTCAGCCCATCCATACACCGGATATTTTCCATTCGGATTACTTTCCGACCAGGAATCTTTAACTAAAGAAATGGTATTAAATGTTCCCTGCATATTACCCATAATCCAAGGAGTTTTCCAATCATGTACCCAATAGCCTAAAGCATAATCCAAACGGCAGTTCAAAGTTAACCCTTTCCATGAAGTATTAATGTTAAAGCCTCCGGTCCAATGAGGTATCGTATTACCCAATTTCACCCGGTCATAATCATCAATCACACCATCCCCATTCACATCCTGCCATTTCACATCACCAGCCTGTATAGGCAGTCCTTTCTCCTTTTCGGCATCCGACAATTTAGCCCAAGCTTCAGGGCCATAAAGCACTTTGGCATCTGCTCCATTTTCCGTATAAGTGGATCTGTCTATCAGATTGCCTGGAATCTCACTCTCACTCTTATAAATACCAAGAGATTTAAAGGCGTAAATCACACCATATTCCTGTCCTTCCTGATAACCACCTACCCATTGTCTTTCATAGGTACCATCTGCCAGCTTGCGTCCCGTATAAACCTGATAGGCATCCTGCATATTATTCGGCAATCCATTGTACGGTAATGAGATAATCTTATTCTTATTATAAGCGGTATTCATACTAACTGTAAATTTCCAATCTTTGGTACGCAAAACATTGGCAGTCAATTCCAACTCCATACCTTGGTTTTGTACTTCTCCATTGTTAGAAAGGAAAGAAGAAACTCCGCTATGAGAAGGCAGGGTGATTTCTGCAAATTTATCCTGTGTATGTCTATTATAATAGGTGAAGTTCAAGATATATTTGTTATTCAGAAAACCAATATCGAAACCTGTCTCGAATGTGTACGATTTTTCCCATCTCATGGTGGGATTAGGCAAATCGTTTATCATCAAAGGAACTTTGCCATTATAGTTGGGTACTATTTTACCATCTTTATCTTTCATAATACCATAAGAACCTTGAACCGTATAATAATCAAGTCCTGTCACTACATTACCATTAGCATCCAGTACACCAGACACATTTCCATTGGCTCCGTAACTAGCACGAATTTTAGCATAAGAAAGTACATTGCTACAAGACTCCATAAAATTCTCTCTACTCAATACCCAACCGGCTGATATACCGGGAAAGGTTCCCCAACGGTTATCTTTTGGCAGTTTGGAGTATCCGTCGCGACGTAAAACAAGGCTCAGCAAATATTTGGACTTATAATCATAATTCACTCTGCCAAAGAATGAAAGAATACGCTGTCTGTAATGCCAAGAATCTATTTGCCGCACTCCGGCAGCAGTCGAAGTATAATTCAAATCCTGAAAATCAGATAATGGAGATCCATAACCAGATGCCGAAAAACCTTTCTTGTATGAGTCATAATATTCTACACCTACCATCGCATCCATAGAATGATCTTGCCGGAATGTAGTCTGATAATTCAAGATTCCATTGTAAGTCTGGTCTAAAAGCCGTTCATGTTTGTTGGAAGTACTATGATTAGTATCATACACCGGTCCTGTAGCTACAATATAGTCCCCTTTGAAGAACTCTCTGCTATCATCAAAATAGAACCAAGTTCCTGTGGTCTTGAATGTCAATCCTTTCATTATATTAAAGGTAAAAGACTGGCTCAGATTAAACTTGTCCGTATTATTATCATAATTCAATGCATCCTCATACACTTTCACTGTAGTCCAGCCACGAGCATAAGAAGCCACGGCAGGGCCTGCCAACCAATCACCGTCCGGACTTTTCACACGGAATGTAGGAGGAACGGACAAGGTAGTACTGAAAAAATTACCTTCACCGGCATATCCTGCACCACCATCGTCCCATTTTGCATCGGTAAATGTCAAAGAAGAATTAGAAGTAAGCCAAGGCTTAATTTTATAATCTGCATTGATCGTGAAGTTCAAACGGTGATACCAGTTGTTCATCGCATTTCCTTCGCTGCGATTATAGCCTAGGCTTGCATAATAATGTCCTTTATCATTGCCACCGGATACGCTCAAGTTATAATCCTGAGTAATAGCCGGAGATTTGATATTATAATCTTTCAGTTGATTATCACAATAAATCAATTTTTGTCCCGGATTCACCGGGTCATCCATTGTCTGCCAACCTTGTTTTAACAGGAAAGCCAGGTCATCTGTATAATTCATAACACCCCATACGGCTGTATTATCCTTATTACCATTAAGTACATTCCCTTTTTCATCAAAATATCTGTTTCCCGTTCCGTAAGGCTGTGTTCCGGATAAAGTCGCATCACTGGCAAATCCATGCCAAGCACCCGATTTATCCTGCCATATATGCGAAGACCGATAAAATGCCGAACGCATATAATACAAATAATCATGAGCATTCAAAAATTCATACTGGCTATGAAAAAAATTGAAACCGACTTTCGCACTCAAATTTATTTCCGTATGTCCTTCCGAACCTCTTTTAGTAGTAACAAGAATTACACCATTGGAAGCACGCGCACCATAAATAGCCGTAGCACCAGCATCTTTCATGACCTCCAAAGACTCGATATCCTCCGGATTCACATCACTCAACGACTCGCGTACAGCACCATCGATAATAACCAAAGGTGAACCGCTACCATCCAGATTGGTACCACCACGAAGCACCAAAGTAGGAGTGGAATTCGGATTACCGCTAGTTTGCTGTACCCTTAATCCTGCCACTGCACCAGAGAGTGCTTGCGCCGGATTAGTATGGGCCCCCGTACTTAAAGTAGAATTGTCAACTTTAGCAATGGAATTAGTCATCTTGGAACGAAGTTGTGTGCCCCCATAACCTGTTATCACCACTTCATCCAAAGTCTTATTGTCTTCCTGCAGCTGAACATTCAGAAACGTTTTTTTCCCTACCAACATTTCTTGGGTCAGATAACCGATATAAGAAAAGACCAAAGACGATTTTTCACTTACCACTAACGTAAACCGGCCGTCTATATCAGTTATGGTACCATTGGTAGTACCTTTCTCTATTATATTAGCCCCAATAATTGCTTCTCCTTTGGCATCGGTCACTATACCTTTGACAGTCACTTTATCTTGTTGCATAACAATGGGACGCGTTTCTTCTCTAGAAATGGCCTTGCGAATTATTACTTGTCTGTCACGGATATGATATTCCAAATCAGTACCGGCAAACATTTGTTTCAGTACCTCCTCTATTGTTTTATTTCGTACATCCACATTGACACGACGAGACAAATCAATATCTGTACGATATATAAAAATAAATTGACTATTCTTTTCTACCCAATTAATCACACTCTTCAAAGTCTGGTTCTCCATGGAAACGGTAAAGCTGGTTTGTTCCGCATAACTCATTTCCGCAAAAGCCTCTTCATAACCTGTAAATGTTAAAATCATGGCTAAACTCATACATTTTGTGAATTTAGGCATGAGTTTTATTCTATTCGTGTATTTTTTCATATATTTGATGTAGTCTGAAGGTATTTAATTGACTACAAATAGATTAAAAGAAACTCGCATGAGAATGGGCAACGGATAAGAAATTGGTAAAGTGCTTTGATACACTATATTTCTCATGCTGTCAAACAACTCTTATTTGTTTGCAAATATAATATTATTGCAGGTAATAATCAAAAATAACGAGGTTTATTTTCATTTTTACCTGCTGATATTTGTTCCGGATTATCAGATGCGATATATTTGTAATTAGGATTCGTACCGTGTTCCAAGCGGTTCATAAGTAACGACTTGCGGAGTTTTGGCAACAAGGGGATGCGGCTCCGTTTTATAGAAATGACTTATGCAAACCGACTTATCCATTTACAACAGTCTTCGCCCTTCCTTTATAGAAGGCGTTCACGCCGTGAAGTTCAATGCTTTGTCGGCGGTCATATCGCGTTACCGGGATTATGCCCGCAGTTCCGAACAAATAAAAGCGTACTCGGGAGATTCTCTGCTGATGCGGGACATCGCCTCCTTGCTTGACGAAGCACCCCGTCCCATAACGAGGGAATACCAGGATTTCACCCCGTTCCTGCTTCTTCTGATGCTTTCGGAGGAATTTCATGCCGTCCATTACGTCGAGCGTCTTGTAACGTGGTATTTCGGCTATTGTTGTGTCGATGAACTGCGGACGGTCTGCACCATTCTGTCCCAGTGTTCCTACCCGCATCACGACACGCTGCGGCTGCGATTCAAGAATTACCTGCGTGAAGCCCGTAAGACATTGGGTATGCCCGTTGAATGTAACGCTGCTGTCATGCTGAAAATGCTCGACGCCTCTTATGAACATCTCACTCCCGCCGATGTCGGGGAGTTCGAGGAGCTGTTGCACCTGGGGGACGATTACGAGTTCATCTCCCGTGTCAAATCGAATTATCTTGCCTCGGATAACGTCACGGAACTCGCCGGGGTTTGCGGGTATTCCAGCACGATTACCTTCCGCCGGCGTTTCCAGCGGGTTTTCGGCTGCTCGGCCTCCTCGTGGTTACGTCAGCGCCGTATCGAACGTATCGGGGAGTTGCTGCGGACGACACACTACACGTTGCAGGAAATAGCCTACATGTGCGGTTTCTCCGCCCAATCCCACTTTACGGACTTTTGCAAGCGGAATATGGGGAGCAATCCCACTTCCATCCGCCAGGAAGGTCGGATCTGACATTAAAATCGGCTCCGTGATAAAAAAACGAAGAGAAAGATAAAAATCGTAATCCGCCGGTTTTTCGATTCGCTAACTTTATGCGCGAAAGTAACAAGACGGATTATGATTGTATTTATAGAGAAATTAAACAGCGAAGTCCTGCGGAGTATCGAACGCATCGAATCGCGGGATACCGACGTGTTGAAAAAGTCGCTTGAAGCGTCACGTGTCCTGGGAGAAGCGTTCGACCGTTTGAAACAATATATCATCGGCTACCGTTTTCAAAACGATGACGAGGAAATAAAGTTCTTCAAAGAAATCAAACCTCGTCTTTTTTGCCGTCTGATCTATTACCGCAAGCTCTATAATATCGAGATGAACCGTCCGGTAGGAAGTATCGAGGCACAACGGGAGTACCTGGACGCCCATGTTCGGGCCATCAATGCGTACACGCAGAAACGCCTCGACTTTATCCGCTATTTCCGCAGCGGCGCCACACACCTGGACAGCCTCTATTTCCTGCGCGGGCAGACCGACACGGAGCAATACCTGGAAACCTTCTACTATGAACTCGACCCGCAGTTTTCGACAAACGCGGATTTCAAGGTGGCGAAAATCCTGGCCAACGATATGTTGTCGGTTTATCTTATGGGCGAATTGGAATCACTGGAGAGCACGAACCACCGGAACATGGTTCTGCCATTGTCTGACGTGCGTCCGACATGGCAGGACTCGAAGACGGATCTGACGGAACTTATTTACCTGCTCGACAGTAAAGGCTGTTTCGGCAATGTGCCACTCACGCAACTTGCCAGCTACATTTCCAACGCTTTCAACGTACACCTCGACATGAACCTTTCGAGGACATTCTGCGATATGAAAATCCGAAACAACCCGACACCGTGGCTTGACAAGGCGAAAGAGGCCCTGCTTAAACGTATGCAGACATGGAAGCGAAACAAGAAAAACGGCAATTCCGAGTAGAATATGAACCGGTAAAGCACTCTATTCCTTATAGAAACACTGATAATCAGCGTTGTATATAACAAAAGAACCGAGGTCGGTTTTCCCCCGTAACTCTCGAAAGGAACTTTCCCGAACGCCCGTATTTGCACCCGTATAAGGAGCCGATACGGGTGTTCCGTTGTAGCCCCGTCCGGATTAGAACACCGTTAAGCGTTGAATCACAGTATTCTATCGCATTTCTGCCAATAAAAATACCGAGTACGGGCCGCGGATTTCGGTAAAAAACACTGCCTTCTTCACCGCATGAACCATTGAGAATCAGTTCACTGCAAATTATCAAAAAAAAGTCGTACCGACCTCGTTTTAAGCTGTCCATATAAGCCCGACCTTTGTAACAGACTAAAAAACAAAGAAGTATGAAAATCATAGTGATCGGTTCGCGAGCCTATAACGAGCTTGTCGGGCGTATAGAGAAAATAGAGGCTGCAATCGCCTCTCTCCCTGAAAAGGGGCGTGCATGGAATAAGGAGTATATAAACGACGAATGGATGGACGGCGAGCAGGTCTGCCGTTACCTGGGCATCAGCGGGCGTACCCTTCAACGCCTCCGCTCGGATCACGTGATCACCTATTCGGCCATCAACCGGAAGCTGTATTATTCCCTCACGGAAATCCGCCGTGTGCTGAAGGAGCGTTCCGTGCGGCGCAAGAACCGACCAAAGGAGTAGGCCATGTTTCTGGATAAGGAATATTTCGACGGATGGATGCAGCGGCTCTCGGAACGGCTGGAACGTATTGAGAAGCTGTGCGCGGGGGACGTGGAGCAACCGCTTTCCATCCTGCCTGACGGGGAGCGTCTTCTGGACAATTACGACCTGTGCCGTATGCTCAATATCAGCAAGCGCACACTCCAGCGTTACCGCACCTCGGGAGAGCTGCCTTACGAGATGATCTATCACAAGACCTTCTACCGGGAATCGGACGTCCTGCGGTTCATCGAGCGTAACTTCAGTAATTTCCGCAAGCTGAAAAAGGATCGTCCTGCCGGTTCCGGTTAGGCCCTGTCCCGAGAGTCCGGCGTCATGGAAAAACGCGGAGATACATGGAATAAGGCACGACAAGGCGGTACAACCGTTCGATATTTGCCGTAAAATCAGTATGTTTGCACTTGGAAGCCTATATAATAATGAACAATGAAAGAAACAGATAAAATATATCCTGCCGACAAAGGGGAGGAAGAGCTGCTGCATAACGTGCGCCATATCTTGCAGGAAGCGCGCGCGAAGGTGATACATCATGTCAATTCGACCCTCGTGAGGGCTTACTGGCAGGTAGGGAAATATATAGTGGAGTACGAGCAGCAGGGAACCGGCCGTGCCGGATATGGCAAGGCTGTCATCAACACCCTTTCCAGGCGGCTCGTGGCGGAGTTCGGAAACGGGTTCACGGCCACCAACCTGCGGTACATGAGGCAGTTTTACCAGTGCTACCCGAAATATCACACGCTGTGTGATAAATTGAGCTGGTCGCATTGCCGCACGCTTCTCAAGGTGTCGGGCGATGCCGCCCGTGATTTTTACCTGCACGAGTGCGTCAAGGAAAACTGGAGTGTCCGGCAGCTCGACCGCCAAATCAACACGCTTTTCTATGACCGCCTGCTGGCCAGCCGAGACAAGAAAGCCGTGAAAGAGGAGATTTCCCGTACCGAACCCGGGCGTGTCGAACCCAAAGAGATCATCCGCGACCCGTATATCCTGGAGTTTCTCGGTATCCCCCAGGGAGAGCATTTTCTGGAAACCGATCTGGAGCAACTGCTCATCAGCCGCTTGCAGCGCTTGATGCTCGAACTCGGGAAAGGCTTCGCCTTCGTCGCGCGACAGAAGCGTATCTCCTTCGACGACAAGCATTTCTACATCGACCTGGTCTTTTACAATTACCTGGCCCGCTGTTTCGTTTTAATAGACCTTAAATCCGGGGAGCTGACCCATCAGGATTTGGGGCAGATGCAGATGTATGTCAATTACTACACCCGTGAGTTGATGAATCCCGGGGATAACCCTCCGGTGGGTATCGTCCTCTGCGCGGAGAAAAACGACGCGGTCGTCCGTTATACGCTGCCCGAAGATGAAAAGCAGGTCTTCGCCGCCCAGTACATGACCTATCTTCCCACGCAGGAGGAGCTGCAAACACTCTTGCAGGAAGTGTGACAACAACGCTCATGGGCATATGAAAAAAGCCGACGGAAATCTGTACTTCCGTCGGCTTTTCGCTTACATCTTAATCCCTTTCTTTGCGGGGCCGTTCTCCGGCGGGCTGCCCACGCCCGCGATCACGATGCGCCCCCCGGAGGCGTCGGCAATCTGCCGCAGCCGGGAAGGAATACGGGCCGCCGTGTTGTCTTCCTTCGGGAGCTCTTCCGCCGTGTCATGCCGTTCCCGGCACACGTCGTTATCCTCCTCCGCCTCCTTTCCCTCGCTCTCTTCTATCGGTTTGAGGCTTTGCTGTATCCTGCGGTCTATTTCCGTCAGGTCAGTTTTCAGGGCCGTCAGTTCGGGCTCCTTGCGCCAGGAACTTTCCACCACTTCCCGCAGGACGGGAATATCTTTCTCCAGTTCCTCGTTCTTTTTCCGGAATTTTTCCAGTGTCGGCTCGATGGTCGCGAGCGCGTGGATGAAGTTCATCGCCGCCAGTCGCGGGTCGGAGGCGATATTCCCGTAGTTATACTGGTATAGATAATCCCCTTCACCCCGGACATAAAAACGGTTCTGCACCAGGTCGAGCCCGTCTTTCCCGGTCGTTTCGCTCTGGACGAGCAGTTCGAACCCGTAGAGGCTCCCGATGGGTTCGAGCCTGTCGAGCGTGCGTGCCGTTTCGGCGATACGGTTGAGCTGTTTCCCGATGAGCTTGGGGTCGGAGGTTTCCAGCCCGTTCAGTTTCACGGGATTGCGGTACGAGCCGTCCTCGTTGAACTCGACGCGGGCCTTGAAGTGTTCCAGATCCTTGCCGATACGCCGTATCAGGTCGTTGTTCTTCTCTATCTTCTCCGTGATCTGCTCCAGCTTGTAGCGGCTCGATGATTTGCCGCGCACGAATGCCTGGCGTTCGCTTTCGAGCGTGGCGATCTTCTTCTCCAGGCGGGCCTTGTCCAGCAGGTCTGTATTTCCCGAGAGGACGGCTACATACTCGGAAAAATTCATGCCGCTCTTCTCGTCGATGGCCCCCTCGTCGATGGTACGGCTTCCCATGTTGTTGGTCTTGAGCTGGCGGATGAACAGTTGCTTGTTGTGCAACAGCCCGAATTTGTAGGCGTCGAGCGACTTCTCGACGGCGTATAATATCACGTCCACCTTGTTGTCGGCATGGAGTTTGGCGATCTCGTTCCCGGTGCGTATTCCCCGCCCGTCGCGCTGTTCCAGGTCGCTGGGACGCCAGGGGCAGTCCAGGTGGTGTATCGCCACGCAGCGTTTCTGCGCGTTCACTCCCGTCCCGAGCATCTCGGTCGATCCGAAGAGTACGCGGATTTTTCCGGCGTTCATACCGGCGATCATCTCCTTGCGCGCTTTTTCCGAGGTCGCCTCCTGGATGAACCGCACCTCGCTTTGGGGTATGCCGTAATCCTCCGCGAGTTTACGCCGTATCTCGGAATAGACGTTCCACCCCGCTCCGGGTTTGTAGGTTCCCAGGTCGGAGAATACGAACTGCGTACCTTTGTACGCCTCGAAACGGCGGTAGTAACCGGCAATCATACGGGCGCAGTGGCTCGCCTTGTTGTCCACGTGGTCGCTGTATAGTTCGGGGTCTATCATACGCATATCGAGCGACATCTTGCGGGCGTAGTCTGTGGCAATGAGCATTTTCGCCTTTTCCTCCCGCTCCGAGAGCGGCAGGCGGCCCAGGAGCGTGGCATCGCCCGATTTGGCGAACTGCACCAGCCGTTCTATGAACTCCGTCTGCTGGGGTGTCGGCGGGATATTGTGCAATATCTCGTTCTTTTGCGGTCGGTCGATCCCTATATCCTCCGCCGAGCGGTAATCTGTAATCTCGGAGTAGAACATGGCCAGTTCGGGAACCTTGATGAAATATCGGAACCGTTCTTTCTGCACGACCTCGTTGGTCACGGAAAACTCGTAGTCGATGGTTTTCTTGGCAAATATGGCCGCCCAGGCATCGAAGGTGCGGATATTCTGACGCTCCAGTTCCTTCGGGCGCAGGTACTTGAAAAGCAGGTACAGTTCCGTGAGCGAGTTGGAGATGGTCGTTCCCGAGAGGAACGTCGCCCCCAGGTCGCGGCCCGTGCGCTGCTGTATGGTACGCAGCGCGAAAAGCATGTTGAGCGCCCGCTGCGACCCCTCGGGATTTCCGAGGCCCGCCACCCGGTCATGCCGGGTCGTGAAAGTCAGGTTCTTGAATTTGTGGCTCTCGTCCACGTAGAGGTGGTCGATACCCATGAGGCGGAAGTCCACGGCATCGTCCTTGCGTGTTTCCAGCGCGTGCGCCACCTTCTGCAACTTGGCTTCCAGGTTGGCCTTGCGTTTCTGACACCCTTTCATCATGGCGCGGGAAACGTCCCTGCCTTGTGCTTTGAGCACTTCGAGGTTCTCCTCCACACAGTCCAGCTCGGCCTGCAATATCTCCTGCTGTATCTCCGGGGACTGGGGTATCATGCCGAACTGTTCGTGCGAGAGGATCACGGCGTCCCAGTCGTTGTTGCGTATCTCCCGGAAGATGCGCTCACGCTTCCGAGGCGTGAAATCCTCCTTGCCCGGGTAGAGGACTTTGGCCATCGGGTAAGCGGTGCAGAACGTCCGGGCTATTTCATGGATGTTGGCTTTCAGCCCGATAATCATGGGTTTATTGGCCAGCCCGAGGCGTTTCTTCTCGTAGGCTCCGCAGCACATGATAAGGGTCTTTCCGCCGCCCACCTCGTGGTCGATTATCCCGCCGCCGAGCAGTTTGTCCATCCATATCGCGTCCTTCTGGCTGTCATACAGATTGTCTATCCCCAGCCCCTTGAGGTCGAGGTCGGGGAATTCCTGGTGCGTCCCGTCGTACTTCGGGCGCACGTAACAGTTGAAAGTACGGTTATAGAGGTCTGTCAGGCGGTCTTTGAAGTCGGACGACTGCTCGCGCAGCCATTCGGGGAAAGCACCCCGGATCTCGTCTATCTTGCTGTTGGCGAGCTGTATGGCCTCCCCGTCACGCACTTTGACCTCCCGCCGTTCGCCGTCCACCCATTTGAGGACGGTCTTGGTGATGTCGGGCGAAGTGTTTTGCAGGGCGTGTTTCAAAAGGTGCAGGCCGTTGTACTTACGGGTCTGCGCGCTGACGGCATACTGCTCCGTGATCTTCACGTTCGTCGCTTCCGCCTTCACGCCGTACTCGTCCAGGTTGGAGGCGAAGGTGATCTTTACCTCCGTATCGAAGAGCGAAGAGGCGAAACGCTCGTAAACACCTTTTGGAATCCACCGTTCGCCCAGGTTGAAATCCAGGTCGTCGAAAGCGATGGGTTTGGGCGTCGCCTCGCGCAGAGCCTCCAGCGATTCCCGGGCCGGGGCGTGGTCGGGATTCTCCCGCAGGAACGCCTCGATCCGTTCGGCTTTCCCGATGACATTGCCGGCGATGAACTTGTCGGCAACCTCGTAGCCGTCCGTTTCCGGGTTGTAATAGATACGTCCTTTCAGTTCCCCGAGTATTCCCTCCACGGTAGTTCCCGTGAGCGAGGCCATGTAGTGCGGTTCCACCCGGCCGTACTTGTTCAGGCTGGCCACAAGGGCCTCCGAAGCGTCGTCGGCGTGCGTGATCTCATCGGGATTGAAGGCCACGGGACGCTCGAAGATGTCGGCTTTGCGTGCCTTGCCGTCGATGTAACGCTCCAGCGATAGAATCTCCGTTCCCCGCGCGTCCATCTTGATCAGGTCGAGGTTGCGTTTGTCGTTGAGCCGTCCGAAGCGTTCGGTGAAATTGTCGTAAAGCCGGTTGAGCATCTCCCGCAGGGCGGGGTTCGCCGTCAGCGTTTCCGCCTCGTTGTTATAAAGGTGGTAATAGGCATCGCGAATCTCGATATACATGGAGGCTTTCGTCCGTTGTGCAGGCGTGAGTTCCAGCGGGTGGAACATGGGTTGCAGGGATTCAGTCCCCCGCAGGTAGCCGACCCGGTTTTGTCCGTCCGTGACGAGTGTCCCCTCGCGGAAATAGGGGGCGACCTCCCCCTCGAACGGGCGGGGTTTCATATCCGCCTCCCGTATCTGCGGCGTTTCTTTACCGGGTTCTTCCTCCTCCGGATTTTCCGGCGTGTCGAACAAGCTGCCCGTTCTCGGCGTACCGGCGGCTTGTTTCCGTTTGTCTTTCGGGGCTTCCGTCGGGGGGCGTACCGTCTGCCGTTCCCGCTGTTCCGGGGTTTCCTGCTGCCGGGCGCTTTGTCGGCGCAGTTCCGCCCTCCGTTCCGGGGTAAGCGACATCATCATCTCGTAAAAGCCGTTGATCGGCGGGTTGTCCTCCCAGTTCAGGGAGGCATACAAGTCTTCGGGATCACGCTCCGGTGGCGTCGTTTTCGGCATTTCGCTCTTCTGTTCCTCCGGAGAGGAGGCCGGGGCGAATAACGAGGGTTGCCGGGGCGTCTTCCGCTTTGCTCCCCGGCGGCTGTTCCTTTTCTTGGATATACCGAGTTCTGCCTGCCGCCGCTCCTCGGCGCTGAAGCCGAACAGATCGTAGAGCGTCAGCAACGGTTCCTGCTGCACGTTTACCAGTTCGGCAGCTTGGGTGGCAGGTGCGGGAGCCGCCGTTTCCACCGTGTCGAAAAGCGACCCGGCGAAGCCCTCCCGCGGTTTCGGTTCCGTTGTTCCGCCCACGTGCTGCACGGGAGTATCCGCCATGCCGAAATCTTCGGGTTTCGGCGGGTGCTGCTCCCACAAGCGATTCTCCCGCTCCTTCGACCAGGCCCCGAAGTCGGCCAGATCCTCCCCGGTCGGTTCTCCGGCGGATGTGGCGGCAGAATCCGGTAACGCTTGTCCGGGTTTGTTTTCGATTCGGGTAATCTCCCCGGTTTCGGTATCGACATGGTAGCCCTGCGCCGCCATTTCTGCGACGACGCGGCGTTTTTCCTCCTCTTCCCGCTGCTGCTGAAGGTTACGGGCGTCGGCGATAATCTCCTTGACGATTTCTCCGGCAAGGCGGGGCTCGTGTCTTTCGGCACGCTGGCGTTCCGCCTGACGGGGACGAGACAATTCCCGCTCCGGTGTGCCGGGTGTCTGTTCCGGAGCATGTTCCAGGCAATAACTCTCGTTGAAATGCCGGTTGAAATCCTCCGAGAGCATACGCCGCATCTCCCGGTCGATGCCGTCCACGCCCTCCGCGTGGGTGAACTCCATCGCCGGTTTGCCGTAGGGGTCTTTGCCTACTTTGGCCTCGGTATGGATCACCCTGTCGAACGACTGGAAGAGGTTGTTTATCCGGATGCCGTTCGACAGCTTGCGGGATTCGATGAAATCCCGCTGCCGTTCGGACAGTCCCCCCGTGGCGGCTTTCTTTTGCAGGATAACCAGGTCGCTGCCGACCTCCGTCCCCGCGTGTTCTGTAAAGAGGTTGTTCGGCAGCCGGATGGCCGATACGGGCTCGCAGCGGTTCATCAGCCACTCGCGCACGGGGCGTCCCTGCTCGGCGTTCAATACTCCCTGCGAGGTGATGAATGCCACCAGGCCGCCCTCGCGTACCATATCGACGGACTTCATGAAAAAATAGTTGTGCAGCGCCCGTGTGCCTTGCCGCCGCACGGGGTCGGTATGGGTGGAGAAGAACGGGTCGAAGAGCGCCACGTCCCCGAAAGGGATGTTGCTCACGGCCACGTCGTAGTAACCGGCGTATTTGGGTTCGATGCGCTCGAATCCCTGTATCCGCACCCGTTTTTCGGGGTGCAGGTGCTTCAGGATCAACCCCGTGGCGGGGTCTTTCTCGAAGCAGGTGATCTCCGCGTAGGGGTCGTGGAAATCCACGGCATTGACGAAAACCCCCGTTCCCGCACTGGGGTCAAGAATACGTTGGGGGGCAATCCGCGTGTCCCATATCGCCTCCACGATGGCGTCTGCCACTTTCGGGGGCGTGTAAAAAGCCGTCAGGACGGAGTTCTTGATCCCGTCCATGTAGCGCTTGTATTCCCGTTCGTCGGGAGTATTCGCCCTGATGACCTCGTGCAACTCGGCCACGAGCGTTGCCATGCCGTCCTTGTCCGGTTTCCCGGTGGGGTTTTCCAGCACTTCCTTGATGGCGCCGAAGCCGCTGTATGCGCCGAGTGTCCTTTCTTCTTCGGGAGTCGGCGCCCGCCGTTCCCTGTCGAGCGTGAAGGCCGTCTTCAGCGCGTCGATATTCTGGCGGAGGTGGGTTTTCTTATTGAATGCCATCTTCGAGAAGTATTTGGACGGTTCCCGTCAGTTCGGTATAGAACAGTTCATAGTCGGGCGTGTCGGCGAAGTCGTCCGTGAGGTCGTACTTCTCCAGCACCCCGCGGCAGAGGGGCAGCAGGCGTAGAGCCGCCTGCCGGGCGGTATCCTCGGGAATCTCCGCCTCGAATTCCCTCCAGAGGATGTTTACCAGCGTGTTGTAGGGTGAAAAGTGCAGTCCGCGGCAGAGTTCCTCGCGGGCAATTTCTTCGGCCTCGATGTGGTTGCAGCCCGAACGGATCGCCTCGCTGTACGCTTGGGCGGCGCTGTCGGCCCGCTCGGCGATGAACTCACTTTCGGCGATGAGTTCCGGGTGGCTGTCCTTGAGGTAGGATAGTAACGAAAGTCCGTAATAGGACAATTCCCCCGTGGGGGTATGGTGTTGCTTGTCTGGCATGATAAGAATTTTTAGTGGTCGTTGATAATCGGGGAAGAGAAAGGCGCCCCGGGTTCCCACCCGAAGCGCCGACCACTGAAAAAATCCTTATCAAACAAGCGTATCTCGTTATGACAGGTCTTTTCCAGTGGCAAAGGTAACGATTATTTCCGTTTGTTCCTCTTTCCCTGCCTGGGAGTATCGCGCGGTTCGAAAACGAACGAGGTCTTGAACTGGTCATCGAGCGTGAGGGCCGCGTCGAACGTCCCGCCGCCGTTTTTGACGAATCCCCGGATCGTGCCGGTTTTGCCTTTGGTCAGCAGTTCCGCGAGCTGCTTGTCGGTCAGCTCCTTGCGGGCCACGGTTCTCCATACGGTCAGGCCGCAATCGGGATTCTGGCACTTGGCGAGTTTGGGATAGAACACCACGGGCCTGCCGCAACGCGGGCAGGCTGTGTCACTCTCCGCGCCGTCGATTCTTGCTTCCAGCAGTTCTTTGGCGATTTGCGAGGCGAAGACCTCGATACCGCGATGGAACGTCGGGGCGTCCATCTCCCCGGTGGCGATCTTCGAGAGGGCCAGTTCCCAGCCGCCCGTCATGGCGACATCGGCGATCTTCTTGTCCCTGACCACGGCATACACGGCCAGTCCCTTGTCCGTGGGTACAAGCGACTTTTTCTCTCGCCTGACATACTCGCGGGCAAAGAGCGTTTCGATGATGGCGGCACGAGTGGCGGGCGTGCCGATGCCGGCATCCTTCATCGCCTCGCGTTCGGCCTCGTCGGACAGTTCGCGTCCGGCGGTTTCCATCGCCGCCAGCAGGCTCGATTCCGTGTGAAGGGGGCGCGGCCGGGTCTGTTTCTGTTCCGTGACGCATCCCTTGACGGGCAGCTCGTCGCCTTGCACGATGTCGGGAAGGAGGGTCATGTCCTCCTCTTTCTCCTCGACAGGTTCATTCAGGACGGCCCGCCAGCCCGTCTCGACCATGATACTGCCGCGGGCCGTGAAATCATACCCCGCGCTTTGCAGGGTAAGGGAAGTGTTTTCTTTCACGCAGGCCCCGGAAAAGGTTTCGAGCATTCGCCCCGCGACCATCTCATAGACGATGCGGTGGTCGGCATCCAGTTCGGAGGGGAGGTTCTCGGTGGGAAGCAGCGCGTGGTGGTCGGCGATCTTTTCGTTGTCCACGCTTCGGCGGGAGAGAGATGCGGTATCCATCCTGCCCGCGTATTCCGCGAAACGGGGATAGCGTGTCATGTTCCCGATGAGTGCCGGAATCTCCTCGGCCACATCTTCCGATATATAGCGTGAGCCGGTACGGGGATAAGTGATGAACTTCTTCTCGTAAAGCGACTGGGCGATGTCGAGCGTTTTTTCTGCCGAAAAACCATACCGGCTATTGGCCTCTTTCTGGAGTGTCGTCAGGTCGTACAAGAGAGGCGGCTGTTCCCTGGCCTCCTTGCGCTCCACGTTCACGACGCGTACCGTTCGGGCGCCGATAACCTCGGCGCGGGCTGCTTCCGCCTTCTCCCTGCCGTCGAATTTCTCCGTGGAGAGGACGGTGAACTCCGTGCCCTCCTTTGCCGTGGAGAGCTTCAGCCGGAAATAGGTGGCGGGCTTGAACGCCTTGTTCTCCAGGTAACGGGAGCAGATGATCGCCAGCGTGGGGGTCTGCACCCGTCCGAGCGACCAGACACCCCGCCCGGCAGCCACGGCAAGCGCTTGCGAGGCGTTGATACCGACGATCCAGTCGGCTTCGCTGCGGGCTTTGGCCGAGAGGTAGAGGTTGTCGTATTCGTTGCCGGGGCGGAGGTGTTGTAACCCCTCGCGAATGGCCCGGTCGGTCAGGCTGCTGATCCATAACCGCACGAAAGGGGTGCGGCATTCCAGGTAAGAGTAGATGTAGCGGAAGATCAGCTCCCCTTCACGCCCCGCGTCGGTCGCGACGATGATGCGCTCGGCCATGCCGAACAATTCCCGGAGAATACCGAGCTGCTTCACGACACCCGGGTCGGCCTTATACTCTTTACCCTCCCGAACCTGCCGGGGCAGGAGGATGAACGATGATGGCAGGATAGGCAGGTTTTCCCGGCGGAAACCCGCGATGCCGTACTGTTGGGGCATTGCCAGCCCGACCAGGTGGCCGAAGGCCCAGGTTACGGCGTAGCCGTTTCCCTCGATAAAACCGTCTTTACGGTTCGTGGCTCCCACGATGGCGGCGATCTCACGCGCCACCGAGGGCTTTTCTGCGATAATTACTTGCATGATGATTCGGATTTTTCAGTGGTTGTTTTCTTGTAGTTCTTCTTCTTTCTCTTTTTCCGGACGGGCGATCAGCCGGCGGTCGTAATAGACATGGTTGCCGTTCCCGTCGTAATACTGCCGTCCGTCGTCCGCCTCCTCCGGGGGGCTGCGTTTACCCGGCCGGAGGTACAAGGCGGCCAGCGCCGCGATCAGGAGCGGCATGGCTCCGGCCTGCATGTAGAACCATTTCATACGTTATACCTTGACACCTTTGGAGTTGCTCTTTTTGCTGCTGCGGTAATTTTTCTTCTGCGTCGGGGTGGCTTCCTGCTGTCCCTGCTTGAGCGGCTCTTTCACACCTTTGACCGCTTCGACGGTCTTGCCCTCGGAATTGACGGCGACCTGGGTACGGCTTTCAACGGCGGGTTTGACCTCCGCTCCCTGCCGTTTCGCACGGTCGGGATTCCAGCGGAAGAAGTCCATCTTGTTACGCTCGAAGTTGGGCTTGACCCAGGCGTTGAACGGCTCACCCTGCCCGTCCTTGACCATGCCCTTGATGTAGAAAGCCTTGACATCCGCCCGCTTGGAGGGATCATTCACCGCTTCCGTCCACTGGTCATAAGCCTCTTTGGGCACGGAGGCTTTGAGGATTGTCCGGTGAATCGTGAGCGTGGGCTGTCGTTCGGAGGCCGTAGTTTCCTGCCGTCCGTTTTTCTCGGCGGCCTTCTGGCGGTAAATCTCCTTGTTCTCCTGGGCGTAGCGGTTGCGATCCAAACCGTCGTAGGTAAAGGAATAGTTACGTTCGGCCGCGTCGATTTGGATATAGGCATCCCGCTTATAACCCGCGCGGGTGGTATATCCTTCGAGCAACACCTTGCCGCCGCCGTAGAAATCCATCTGCTTGCCTTCCGAGAGGTCGGCCTCCTTGATGCGGGCACGTTTTTCGAGTAACGAAACGGGCATGGGTTCCAGCGTGTTCGTCCATTTGTCTATCGACACGTAGCAGGGCGTGAGCTTGCCCGGCTCCAGCTCCAGGTCGATCACTTTCCCGGCGTGGCGGGTGTTCATCAGGTTCGTTTTCGCCTCCTCGTCGAGCAGTACCCCGTGGAAGGGGGCGTCGAGGTCGGGCCGTTCCTGCCAGTAATGCGGCACGACGCGCAGCGAGCCGTCCGCCTGCTCTTCGAGCGACACGCGCCCTTTGGTGGAAACACGCATGCCGTTCTCCAGTTCGGGGTTCATCTCCACCAGCCCGTTGGATTTATGTCCGTAAGACATGGCTTTCAGGTGCGGCTCGATGTCCTCCATGCGGATACCTTTCTTCTCCATATCCGCCAGGTCTATCTTCGTGACGTCCAGCGGCTCGAACTGCCGCTGCTCCTGCGTCTGAAGCCGTTCGGAGGGGTCGATACGGTAATTTTCCAGAATCTCCGGGTCGAAGTCGATGCGGATAAGTTTGTTCAGGGCATTCTCCGTCATGACGAAGATACCCGTGTGGACGGGGTTCTGGGCCTGTTCCATGAACTTTTTGAAGAAGGCTTCGAGGGCTGAATCCTGCGTGTTCACGTTCAGCAGGCTCGCCACGTTCTGATCCGTGGGGTCGGCGGTCTGGATATTGCCGTCCTGATCCACGCCGGTAACGGCTTGTAGTCGTCCGTCGTCGGCATTCTGAACGAGCATGACTTGTTTAGCGTCGTTCTTTACGTTTTCGTCCATAATTACGAGTGTTTTTAGTTAGCACCAATAGCGATGCGGGAACGAAAGTAAGGGGAACGGCTTGAACGTAAAATAGTTGGAACGGCTATGGAAGCATCGGGCACAGAAGTGGCCGCTTGTGGCGCAGGGCAGAGGAAATCGGAGAAACGGAGTGCCGGGAAGGACGGATTTGGCAGAGGGTATTTTCGTGGCTCCTCACCTTATTTGTCAGGTAGTCGGGATCTATTGTTAAATGTTAATTAATAAAAAGATTCTGCCCTCTTTTTATTGGCGAATAGAAATATTTTTATAGTTTTGTATTTAGACAGAGTGACCTTTATTACTGATATGAACAATAATGAAAATACAGTAAAATACTGCCTGAATATAGCAAATGAGATTTGTGCCGGCGGTGCTTCGCTTTTGGCGGAGGCTGTTTTTGTGTGTATTGATTTCTTGAAAATATTTTGTAAAAAGTGCGTTGAGAATTTGGCGGTTACAAAAAATTGTGTAATCTCTCTCTCTCTCTCTCTCTCTCTCTCTCTCTCTCTCATCGCTACGCGCAAAATATACAAAATACCATTTAATTTTCAATGGGTTACTAATAACATTTTCTTCGAAAAATCATCGAATTCGGTCTATACCACTTTCTCGTCTAAGCATCATAAGATTGCAATACGTTTATGGCGGTATGCGGCAACATGGGTATGTCATGTCCGCATATCGCCTTTTTTACGGATATGTTACGGGAAATCCGGTCTTAACTAAAATAAAATGAAATTATGAATGGATTGCTCGGAAATAAGCAGAATGTTCCCCATGCGGATATTGAAAAACTTTTTAATGCCGGTATTGTATATCTGCAAGCAGGCGAATACGCCTTTGCCTATTTCTGCTTCGACAAGGGAAAGAAAGATGTCTATACGCTGTATAATAAAGCATTATGCTGTTACAATATCGCATGGTTCAAGGAGTGTCATGATTTGTTGCATGAGGCAGAGAAACATTTTTCAACTGGAACGGATTGTAGTTTGCGTGATCTGCCGGAAATGTTCCTTTACTGGGAACACGAACACAACTATGGTTTCAGCCCCATGCCACAAGGTACTCCTATGCCTCTCATTGTCGTTCAAGTACTGATGTTGAAAGTGGAAGCAGCATATAAATTGAAATTGTATGGAGAAATAAGGAGTATCGCTTCCCGTTTAGGCGGGCAATATAAAAGAATCAATGAACTAATAAAAGAGATAAACTATGGTAACATGTAACGAAATATACGACATGTATCAGCATCGAAATCCTGAATCCGAGATACATCAGGCTTTCCGGGAAGTTGCTACGGACGATAAAGACAGTATGTATGATAATCGTACCCCTCTTCATCTTGCCTGCCACTTTGCGGACGTTGAAGCCGTCCGTATCCTTTTGGATCGAGGAGCGGAAATAAATGAAAAAGACAGACGTGAATATACTCCACTGTCCGCTTTGGCTGCAACCTCCTTTACAAGACCGGATGATGAAGACCGCAGAACCTCTGTTGCGGCATTGCTGCTCGAACAAGGGGCACGGGTGTCGAGGTCTGCACCGAACACTACCGCTTTGATAATGGCAGTTGAACGCAGACATTTCAAAATGGCTTCCGCCATCGTCGATTCCGGATGTAAAATAGACCAGACCAACAGCAGTGAGGAGAACGTACTGCATGTCACTTGTCGCATGTCGGATGTAAACCGGGAATTGCAGTGGGCTGAAAAGAACTTGAAAGAAATCCTTGCAAACACGTTCTACACAGATGAGATGCGGGAGCGAAAAAAAGCGGAATATGAGGTGGAAGTCGAATATTACCGAAACGTAGAGCCGTATGCACTGGATTTAGTCCGCAGGTTGCTTGCAAGCGGACAGATAGATCCAGAAGACAAAACCGGCAGTGGAAAAACGGCATGGGACATAGCCATCGAGTACAAGGCAATGAAGATGGCAGCCTTGCTTTCGGGAAGCAATCCTGAAACGGATGAGTTGGCTGCACGCCACGGCAATATGGATGTTTTTCAAGCCATGTGGAGCAAAAATACGGATGCCCTGGCCGCCCTGCTGGAGTCGGGCGCGGAGTTGCAGACAGTCTGCGAACATAAAGAAATGTACGACTTCCACGGGAAATCACCGTTGGCCTGTGCCTTGACGTGGTTTCATGAGTTTCCAGAGTTTGCAGAAATGTTGCTGAAAGCCGGTGCTGATCCCAATTACCGTTTTGCAGATGAGAATACCGCCTTTGAAATCGGAGCCAAAGTAAATCTGTGTTCATCGAAACTGGAACGATATACTGCTTTACTGCAACAGATGAGCGAATGTGGCTGGGACATCGAAATGCCTGCCGATAAGGAAGGGAACACTGCTTTAGCTGTTGCTTGTCGGTATCCGGCAAGCAATTGGGGAAACGCTGCTATTCCACACCTGCTGAAGAACGGTGCTGCGGTGAATGCAGCCAACCGTTCCGGGCAGACACCGCTCATGCTGCTCTATGGCGGATGCTTTTGGGACGGTCGTAGCCCGTACAAGCCTTACGACGGCAGGGTAAACGGGGACGAAGAGGCGAAATTTCTTGAAATGCTGTTGGAAGCCGGTGCCGATGTCAAGAAAAAAGATATTTGGGGAAACACCTTGCTGCATTATATTGCCGCAAGTTGCTGTGATTCAGGAGTAAAAAATGCGACGGATCTGCTGGCAGACTTTGAAGTTCCGGATGTGAATGCGGTAAACAACGAAGGACTGACGGCATTGGATATAGCCACTGAAAAGGATAACGAGGCGATGGTGAAGTTTTTATTGAAATACTCTTAATAAACGGCAATATGGATAATAACCTGATATTTCTCAATGCGTGTCGTAACGGACAGAAAAATATTGTGCAGATATTTCTGAAAAAAGGAGGTATTGACATTAATAAACGGGATGCGGAAGGCAACACCCCGCTCTATCATGCTTGCCTGAAAGGCTATCGGGATATAGTTGTTTTGCTGCTGGATAACGGAGCAGATTCATCTATCGCTAATAACCATTCAGAAAGTCCGCTTCATGCCGCAGCAAGGAGCGGCAACAAGGAAATCATTGCCAGGCTTGTCGAAAAAGGAATTGACCTGAACGCTACGGACAACGAAGGACACACTCCGTTACTTTGCCTGCTCGATAACAGGCGTACGGATGCCGCTCTGTTCCTAATTGACAAGGGGGCTGACACAGAAATAGCCGACAGTACGGGACATAAGGCGATAGATTATGCTACGGCTTATGGACTACGAGAGGTGGTTGCCCGCCTTTCTATCAAGAAGAGCAGCGACGTTTTCGGCAATACACCGCTTCATCAGGCTGTATATAACGGGCAAAGTGAAATTGTCCGCACGCTACTCGCTGCTTCTAACGAAATGCTCAACACCCCGAATGACAATGGGGAAACGCCTCTGATGATTGCCTGCATGAAAGCAAATCTGATGACGGCGGCCTTGCTAATCGAGGCTGGTGCGGATGTGGACAAAGCCCTGCTGAACGGGACAACTCCCCTACACTTTGCCGCACAATCGGGAAACCACTTCATCGGACGGGCATTATTGGAGGCCAAAGCGGGTATCGACACGCAAAACGAGAACGGGGAAACCCCGCTTATCATAGCGGCACGTGACGGTAACAACGAGTTCGTATCGCTTTTGTGTGAGTTTCACGCCGATGTCAATATGGCGGACAATCTGCAACATACGGCTCTATATTACGCCAGCGAACGGGGATACAACGAAATTGTAGAAATTTTGCTTATGGCGGGAGCCGAAGGATAAACAGATAACAATATTTAATAATTTTCATTTTAAGTAGTATGGCAAACGAAAAGACAAACCGACCTCAAAGTCCAGAGGAAACGGCTAAAGCAATCCAACAGGAAGCGATGGAACAAGCGATGGAACAGGCACAGGCGATGTTCGGTAATATTCCGGGGTTTCAAATGCCTAATCTGGCGGAAGCCCAAGAACAATTGATGAAAGATATGGGCGCAATACCCGGAGTGGCAGAAGCCCAAGCATATCAGGCCGAAATGATGAAGCAGGCAGGAATGGATCCGGAAGCCATGAGGCAGACATATCAACAAAATCTTGCCAACGCACAGCAGATGATGGCACAAGCAATGGAAGGCATTCCAGAAGGAAGTTACACTGGAGAAGAATTTCTCGGCCTTGGTTCGGATGCCGATTGGGTGGTAACCCGAAAAGCAGACGGAAAACTTACCCCGGAACAGAATCGGTTACTCGCATTCGGTGCACCTCTCTGCGTGTATAATGATGATTATGTGGACTCTTTGGAAAGCACAACCGATGCGGAAACGTTGAAAGAAATGCTTGAAGAATGGTGGGGCGTAACGGACAAGAAAACGGTTTTAGAAATAATAGACTGGCTGTTGAATGAAGGACAGCATGCCAATGCAGACCTTGCACTGACAGAAATTAAGAAACGAGGGCTTGACGCTATTACCGAAGAAGAGAAAGGTGATGAGGACAGCAAGATCGGCGATGCTTTCACGATTGCGGAATTTGTAACGGATGTAAATGAATCGACCGTCGAGGAATTACCGGGAACAGTTTTAGGCTGGGATTTGGTTCGTGCGGTAAATGTAGCGCGGTGGGCATACCTGTGCGATTACATCAATGAAAACGAAATGTGGAAAAAAATTGAGGCCATTGTGGATATAGCCAAGAAAACTTTCAATTCGTGGGAAGAATACGGGTTGAGTTTTGCAGTCGGTCGCGGAGTGTGGAGAGGCGATACGGACGATTATGAAACAGCGGACGAGGTTATTGCCGCTCTCTCCAGACAGGAAGAATCGCCGTGGAAAGAGTTCGAATGGTAAACCGATGTAAATAAACTTAATCGATAACATGTAAAATTATACAGATATGGGATTTTTTAAGAATGCAGCGACTGAATGGGAGAAAACCATGACGGAGAATGACCTCGACAAGATGGAGGCACAAGGACTTGATGTAACCGCATACAGAGAAAAACTGGCTGCGCGCAGAGCACAAGAAGCGGTACAAGCAAAAAGAGATAAGGAGATGTGGCAAAATCCGACCCATCTCGACAAGCTCGCACCCTACATTGCCACACCTCGTAGCATGGAAACGCCGTTCTTCAAGAAAGTGGCAGGGAAAGCACCTTGGCTCGGAAAGAGCAAGTGGCTCCGCAAGCATACGGAAGGACAAATTGTGTATGTCGGTATAATCAATGCACCGGATGAGGCATGGAAAGGCGGAAAGCATGAGGACGATACACATCAGATTATCGGAGTGTACGCTTTGGACGAAAAGCATATCCGTAATGTGGAGTGGCTACAAAAGGTAACGGCTGTTCTCCGTAACATGTACGAGGGTAAACAGCCCGTTGCGCCCGGTTGTGAGAAAATCATGGATATGATTTCCGATGAAAGCGATTGGAGTAACCTCAAACTGCCCGAAAGTTTGGCGGAAGGAGCCGACACTTGTGTGCGCAGACTTGTCGTGGAAGACAAGGAATTGCCGAAAGGTTATCTGCCTACTAACGGTATCATTCCCCATTTCTATTGGGATGGAACTATCAAGTGTATTCATGCCGATTTGTATATCTAACGGCTTGGTCAAAATATGATAATAATTATTTTGTGCATAGTAGTGATACTGTTCGTAATTCTGTTATGGGCAGTATTCACTTCAAACAACCTCATTGCAAAGCGTAATCGGGTGAAACAATGTCGGAGCGGTATCTGTGTCGCTTTGAAACAGAGAAATTCTCTGATCCCTAATCTGGTATCTGCTGTAAAAGCCTATATGGGGCACGAGAACGAGATTCTCACCCGTATCGCCGAACTACGCTCCAAAGTGTCTGTTGCCACCGAAAGTGAGCAGATCAAGGGCGGCACGGAAATTTCGTCGCTGCTGGCACGCCTGCAAGTTGCTGTCGAGGACTATCCCGAACTGAAAGCCAACGAACAGTTTTTGCACCTTCAAGGACAAATCGAGGAGATGGAGAACGAGCTTCAGGCGATACGACGCACTTACAATGCGGCTGTAACGGACTACAACAATGCCATTGAAATGTTTCCGTCCTCCATCATCGCTTCATGGCGAAAGCATGAGCAACAGGAGTTAGTAGAGTTTCCGGAAAGCGAGATAAGAGATGTCAAGGTCGGAGAGTTATTCAAATAGAAATATGGAACAGAAACAGAACCTCGATTTTAAGGCCCTCTCCCTTCAGATGCAAAAGGGGCTGGGACATATCGGTCGTCTGCGTAAGCTATTCCGGGTACTGACAAGCATTGTCTATCTCGCAACACTGGTGTGGTTCGGATTCTGTCTTTTCGGCGGCTTCCTGATCGACCGCACCGATTATGAAACTTCAATGAACACGAGTAGGTACATCATGATCGGTTTCGCCGTATTCTGTGTGTTGCATTTCGCTTTCATGAAAGTTTTCAGCACCTTGAACAGGCGGGAAAACGAAATGATGGCAGACATCATCGCCCGGCTGTTTCCAGATGCAAGGTACACGCCCTCCGGTTCTGCCGATCGTAAATTGCTGGTGGAGAGCCGTCTGTTCGGTACACCTTCTTCGCTGGGCAATCCGATTAACTCGACAGGGTACGGACGTCTGGACATTCCGACCGAAGACGGACTTGTGAGCATTGCAGACGTGGGTGTTACCTCTGCCAACCGCAAAGATTTTTCTTCCATGAATTTCCTGGAAGTGCTGTATCAATATTTTGTCCGTCCTATTTTCGGAGTTCGAATAGAAAGTACCATGCACAATTTCCGTGGCATGTTCGGTTGCTGCAAGCTGAATCGCACCTTCCAGGGATATGTGATGCTGCTACCCGATCACCTGGAAAACAAGCTCGGCTATTTGGCGCAGACTATTCAAGGAATGAAGGAGAAACACGGTGCGAAATTCGTCCATTTGGAAGATTCGGAGTTCGAGAAACTGTTTGCAGTCTATGCCGATGACGAGGTGGAGACTCGAATGGTACTTACACCGGCCATGATGCGGAGGCTCACCAGCCTAAGGCAGTCTTTCAAACGCGACTTGATGATCTCCTTCAAAGGAGATATGTTCTATTATGCCTCGGATATGCCTGACGGCTTTCTTCGGCCCGGAAGAAAATCGCTGGATAATGAGCGGCTGCTGGAACAATTGTATCGGGAGGTGAATTTCTGCCGAGCAGTAAAAATGGACATGAAATGATTGGATTTCTGTCATAATTAATAAAAATACGAACATTAAAAAATAATTCTGATGAAAAATTTAGTTTATTCCACGATTTTAGTTTGCATAACTGCATTATTCTCTTCTTGTGGTGGGCAAGCCGGTAAATTGTTCGGAGGAAATCCGACGGATAAAGCAGCATCCTATGCTAAAGCCATTAAACTTATAAAAGAAAAGACCGACCTCGACAAATTCAAAATTTATTCGGTTCGTTTTGTCGAAGGAGAAGCTCTGTCCAATGATATGATGCATGTTGATCTGTCAATGGTCAGTCCCGACAACATCGCATATAAGCAAGTATTCTATCTGAATGGAAATGTCGGAGATCTGAGAAAACAGAGTTCCAGCATTGACGATATTGATTACGAGAAAATTAAGGGTATTGATGTTACAAAGATAGATCCGGAGGCTATCGAAAAACAATGTGCGGAGGCCCAACAAATGGTACCGGAGGGACACACATACAAGTCGATAGGACGCTACGAGGTCAAAGAAATCCTACCCAAAAAGACTGCTTTGTTGAATAAAGGGCGCAATATAGGAGCGCAGGAAACGACTTTTGATATCCGTTTTACAGAAGACGGGAAGGAAACCGAAGTCAATGGAGGCAAAGTAACATATCTTTATTATGAAGCCGAGGTACAGGTAAATGCTGATGGGACATTGTCTGTCGAAGAAAAATAAAATTGAATGAAAAGGACTTTTATATGGAACAAATCAAGATACTGACATCTATTTTGGAAGGCGGTAACGTCCCACCGGGATATGATGAGAAAGTGATACAAAAACTGACAAAGACTTTCCGAAAATTGGAAAACCCGAAAGTGGTAAGTCTTTACCCCGTTCGTTGCGTGACACATGAGGACTCTGTGTACTGCTTGTATGCCTGCCCGTTGAAAGGGGAAGAGATTGATAAGACGACCTTGCAGGCAGTCAAAGCGGAAGTAGATACGCTGGAAATAGGACATATACGTTATGATTCCGTGCAATCCAGTGGCGATGGTTACTACATTATTGATCCCGATAGCGGTTATCATATATTGGAAAACGAGGAAGACAGGGATGCGGTAATGGAGATAAGCGACCGTTTTGATGGAATAGTCCTTTTCACCAGAATGTTCACGTCGTCCAAAAAAGTGGCAAAACTGGATTGCCATTACGCTGTCATCGGCCTGAAAAAACTGCCAAACGAATACCAGATAGAAAATATCCCCAACAATGCAATCGGCGAAGCTCCAACGGGACTAAAATTTTCCTGCTTTGATAACATTCAAGGCAACGGCATTCAAGAGCTGGACAATATAGAGGAAGAAACTAACGCTCCGGCTATTGAGAAATACAAGTCCGCAACGAAAGTCCTGTCTGTCATCATCACTGCAGCAGTATTGATCTGGTATATATTTTTGAGATAAAATGTTATTTGTTAATAATTCTAAAACATCATAAAATGAAAACTTTCAATTACTCTTCCAAAGCATCCATCAAAGATAATTTGACGGAAATTCTTATCGGTGCGGCCTTGATTATTGGCCCTATCGTATATCCTTTCGGGATAAAAATAGGAGCTACCCGTATTCTCGGGCCATTGCCCACTGCTATTATCCTTGCGATTGCCGGTCTATTCATGCTATTCAAAGCATGGCAAAAAATACGGCAGGCCCGTACATTGGCAGCTAAAGGCTGCGTCATTACAGTAGATAACTCCAAAGTGACTTATCCGGTTATTCAAAAAGGAACGGTAACTCAAGGGTTGTTTGCATTCTCGGACATTTCGCTCCTCAATTATGACGAGGAAGACGGAATCCTTACCGTAACGTTGGCTGACGGCAATAAGGTCAAGTTCGATGTGGACTTTTTCGATAGCTTGTCTCATCTGAAGGAGTTTGCAGCTCTCATACAGAAGTAATAAAATTGAAAAATGTAAAAATATGGATTGGCTTGATAAACTGAAAAATTTTCCCGAATTAGTGCAGGAAGAACCGCGCTATGGCTATTTAGTCGTGGCGGGCCTCTTGTTCGTATGGCTCATCGGGGTCATTTGTGGTTGGAAATGGACTTATTCTCGTCCCGGAAGTCCGGGTGGCAATTTTTGGATGAACTTGCTGGGGCCGAAAACTTTCCGTTTCTGGTTGGGCGTGATTCTCACGGTTGCAATAGGGCTGGCTCTATATCTGTTTTCTGTTACAGGGAAATAAAATGATATATGGCTGACGGCAGATTTGCTAATGAGATGAACTATCTATTAAGTTCATAGTGCTATTTTTGAGTTGCGGCTTGTATGCGGGGCGCAACTCAATATTTTTACCAAGAACGATGGTTTGAAAGAAATATGGTGTAGAATACACTACTTTGTATCAATCATGCAAACGTAGATAAGCGGAGTTTCGCCGGACATTATCAATAGAAAATATGACAACCAAATTAAAGCTGCATAAAGGACAGATAAAAGCAGTCATTATAATAGCCCTCTTGCTATTCGGTTGGCTATATCGGGAACTTCACCCGACAATTATTTTTCATACCCCACAAGAGAGCAAATATTTGGGAAAGGTATCAGAAATAAGTGGCAGCATTCAAAAGCTATATATTAACAACCATATAGTAAAGTACAGACTGCCGTATATATGGGAGTGGCAAGAAGATGATGAAGTGGCTATTTTCATAACAAATTATGGAAATGTCATTCACAAAGAGGATTTGGACTTTTGGAAACTGGATGTTTATTTGGATGAAAATAATTTTTATCTGAACCACACGAAAATAGAATACTGTTGTGGTTTACGTCATGTTTTACAATCAAAAACAAATAAATAAGTTGATAACAAGCATCTGTGCCATCTAAACAGCGGCAAGCTGCGACCCATTAATAACGATCATGTTACGAAATAAGTTAAAGCAAATAGGTCAATTAGCAATAATTATATTGTTCTTTACACTATTCAGTGTGAACATATATTTATCATGCATTTACTTGAGGGCAATACCTGAATCGGAATATATCTCTGGTATGTTCCTTGGTGTCTTTATTTTGCAATTGTTTGTTTCTTTTCTGTTTATCATAACTGATTTATGGTTGCACAGCAACGCAATTCGTATGATTGCTGTAATTATATTGGCAACGACCAGTTTATTCAGTTTCGGATACACATATTGTACAAACAGCAAGCCTATAGCATCTAATATCTTTATACTAATGCAAGGTTGTGCGTTCATCTATTTGCTTTTGGCAATAGTCATTTCGCATCTGATAAAAAAGCGTTATTAACAAGGAAAGTCAACACCTAAACGGCGTTCCTTTCCACTCCATTAGAAAATGAGAACATCAGTCATAATCCTGTTATTTGTAATCCTGCTTGCCGTAAGCTGCGGAGAGCCTCC